>Ga0209298_10000701_pt1 | contig 22396 bp, 14 predicted proteins | sample S_140806_EF_Meta_FD_187325 | JGI IMG/M metagenome (GOLD analysis project Ga0209298, IMG submission 187325) | Freshwater microbial communities from Lake Simoncouche, Canada to study carbon cycling - S_140806_EF_MetaG (SPAdes) (version 2) | ecosystem: Environmental > Aquatic > Freshwater > Lake ...
GGCCGAAAAGGGAAAAATAGAAATGCCAAAACTCCCGAGAATGGGATTTTTGGATTGGATTAAAAACTTTATTGGTAATATTATTCTTGGATATTTTGCAGTAAGACTTGTAGATCAACTACCAAAATTAAAGGGAGTAATTTCTTTTATTGGAAAGGCATCTGATTTTGTTCTGGACATTGGCGGAAAACTTTTAGATGGATTGGTAACATTTATTGATTGGGGATACAAAGCATATGATGCTACCAGAGGATTCATGAAGAATCTATTTGGAGAAGGTGGCGTAAAACAATTTGATCAACTTTCTGGACTATTAAACAAATTTTTAAATCTTGCCATTATTGTTGGAATGATAGCAGCAAGTGGTAATGGATTTGGTGGTCGTGGGGGTGGGGGTGGATCAAGATTTAAACCAGGACAGGGGGGAAGACCAAGAGTAACAACAAGTGGAGGAAGAGGATTAAATAGACCTGATATAAGAAATCCTTTTAGAGAAAGACCAACAATAACTACAGGAAGAAGTGGTGGATTTCGTCTTCCCCAATTACCTGGAACAGGTGCAAAAGTTACAGGTGGTGGGAAAGGATTTCGTCTTCCCTCAGGAGCATCAAAAATTTTAGGCGTTGCTGGCAAATCTCTTGGTTATATTGCTTTAATACCGTTAGTTTTTGATGTTGTCGGTTCTATAAAAGACAGAAATTATAAGGATGCTGCAAGAACCATTATATCTGGTGGTTTGAGCATGGCAGTATTTAATGCAGTTTTAGGTGCCTCGGGTGCCGCTGCTGTTGCTGAAGCACTTTTTAGTGGTGGAACCTTAACCCCAGTGGCAATTGCAACTTTATTGGGTGGAGCAGCATTAGCTACTGGAGCTTCTGCTGGCACCAGTTATGCATCTGATGAATTTCTCAAAAAACTTGGATTGGAAGATAAACCCAAACGCATGGCAGGCGGCGGTACAGCAAAGGGCCAAAAAAGAAGAATTCTGAATACAAAGAAAGGAAAATATAAAAGAAAACTTGCTCCAAGAAAACCTGGACAAATTCAAATGCAACCAGGTGCTGATGTTGGTGGCGAAGATAAATTATTTGGATTATTTGACAATCCACTTAAAACGGCTAAAAATGCTATTGATATGATGAATCCATTTAAGGTGATTGAAAATACTGGAAAAGAACTTGGAAAGAGTGACTATTTTGGACCAATTCTTGCAATTACTTCCAAAATTCTTTTGGGACAAAAACCAAGTCAAAAAGATTATGAGAATGTTGGTCTTGGAATTAATCTTTTGGTTTCAAAGGGATTGAATGAAGGGCAATTAAAGGGGGGACTTGCTGCTGCATTTGCGGAAGGTGGATTTGTTGATCCAAAAGCATTAGATGCTATAAGTCAAGGTGGTGATATTACAAATTGGGTTGCAAAAGCATTTAGAGAATCAACAGAAAGTAATACACAAGAAACTTTAAGAGATATACAAGACAATTTGAGATTAAAAAAAGGAGAACCACCTACACCCACCCCAGGCACCGGGGGTCCTGGTGGAATTGGTGGCGAATATTCTCCAGAAGGACTTCAAGGAGACATATACAAGTATCTTCTTTCAAAGGGTATGGATGATACACACGCTTTGGGTCTTATGGCAAATATATCCAGAGAAAGTGGATTTAGACCTGGTGTTTTGGAAGAAGGTGGTGGAGGTGGAGTTGGATTGTGGCAGTATACAAGTGAACCACGCAGATCTAATTTCTTAAAGGCAGTTCCAGATTATAAAACAAATTGGAAAGCTCAAATTGATTATGCATTAAAAGAACCTGGTGAACCAGGGCAACAATATCTTTCTACAAAATTTTCTTCTCCACAAGAAGCAGCAGATTGGTTTATGCGAAAATGGGAAAGGCCTGATGAAAAAATTCAAAATGATAAAGGGCCCAAAATACATGCACAATATCTTTCTGGATTGCAGAAATATAGAACTCAAAAAGGATACAATATTCCTGGCAGTATGAATATTGCTGGAATGGATAAAGGTGGAGTTGGAGGTTCTGTTGCAGAATATATTACCGGAGATCCAAATACTCCATTTGGCAGATTTGATAGAGCAGGACATGGTACACCCGGAAATTATCATGATCATATTGCATTTAAAGATAGAAATACTGCAGTAAGAGCATATAATTTTTTCAAATCAAAAGGCATACAAGTAACAGAATTTAAAGGATTTGATTCTGTTGGTGGCCATGCCAATGGTTCACTTCATTACTCTGGATTGGCATTTGATGTTCCTGGAGCACAGTGGGGAGGTTCTGGTGCTATAGGATCAAGAGATTATGCTGGGTCTGGAAAAGTCAGAAAGACTTTAAAAGAATTTCTTGGAGGTTCTTCCAGTCCAACAATTGCAAAAGCATATGCAAAAGGTGGAGAAACCCTTGGAGGCCCCCACCTTGCAATGTTGGGAGAAAAGGGAAGAGAGATAGTTGTTGATGCTGATAGTTCTGGTCCAGCAAGAGACATGTTGCTTGCTATCAACCAAGCAAAAGATCACAAAGGAGTAATGAAAGCAATTCAACAATATGCTCCTTATGATGTAATGTCACCACAAACAATTGTTATGCCATCATCTGGAGGTGAAAGTGATTATGATTCTGAAATGGCTGGTGGCAGTGTTATGATGATGGATGGTGGTGGGGAGGATTCTTATGATCCATTTGATGCCCTGGAAATGGGTGGTTAAATAGAAATAGGAGGTAATATTAAATGGCAAAACAGATAATCTCAAAAAGTGCAGAACCGTCTTTTATTGAGAGACTGGATATTGTATCAAATAAAGATCAGAGCAAGACTGTAAGCATTACTGGCGGAACTATTCGTTTGATGTATTATGAAAGTATCATGCAAGATACTATAAAAGCAACTGTAACATTTACTGATTCTGGAAATGCAATTGATAAGAAAACTGTTCTTGAAGGATTGCCTCTTGTTGGACAAGAAAAAGTTTATGTAAAATTTAAAGATAATAATGATGAACAAATAGATCTAACTTTATATGTAAATAAGGTTACTCCTTTATCTGATGATACAACAAAATCCATGGTTCAATTGGATCTTGTATCTAAGGAGTTTATTATGAATGAGAAGGTAAGATTAAACACAAGATTTGATGGAAAAATATCAGATCACATTAAAAAAATTCTATCGGATGCCAATTATATTAATACTCAAAAGAAACTTGATATTGAAGAAACTTCTAATACCTATAATTTCATTGGTAATAATAAAAAACCATACTATGCAATGAATTGGTTATCAAAAAAAGCAGTTCCACAATTACCTGGAGCAGATGGAAGTACTGCGGGTTATTTTTTCTTTGAAACTTCAGAAGGATTTAAATTTAAATCAATTGATTCTTTGTTAAGTCAAGAAAAGAAAAAATCAATTCTCTATAACCAATCTCCCGATTCCAGAGGCGATAATCTTCCTGCAGGATATGATGCAAAAGCCTTAGAATATTCAAAGGATAATCGTGTTGATGTTAAAGAAAAATTAAAAATGGGAGCATTCTCAACCCGTACAATTTTATTTGACCCATTCAATTGTTACTATGAAGTTATCACGCCAAATGCAAAGGAAAAAGAAAAAGATTTGAAACTTGGTGGAAAAGAACTTCCTGTATTAAATCCTGAATTTAATAAAGAAGGAAAAAATAAAGATTTTTCAAGAACAACATATATGTTAATTGACAAGGGATCACTTCCTTCTGGAGATACTTCTCAGCAAATAGAAAAATCAAAGGACCAAAATTTTGATCCAAAGAAGATCTTAAATCAATCAATTATGAGGTATAATCAGTTATATTCTATTAAGACTACGATTACAATAGCCGGTGACTTTTCTCTACATGCTGGAGATGCTATCTTTGTAGATGCTCCAGAACTTTCTTCGGAAGAGTCCAAAGACGTAAGTAAGGAAAATGGAGGTCTATATATTATAGCAGATTTATGTCACTATATTTCTACAAAAGAAACTTATACTAAACTTAATTTGGTAAGAGATTCATTTGGTAGAATTGGTAATCACACATCTGGGAAAATGCCATTATGAGTAACAGGACTCTTCAACAACACATAGATGATGATAGAAATGAACTGGACAATTCAGATACAAATAGCCAAAGACGCCGCCATTTGGAAGATGAATTAACTTCATTAGAAAAATATCAAAGAAATCATCCAGAAGATAATCACGATCCATCATCATTAGAATTATTTTGTGACAATAACCCAGCAGCGCCAGAATGTAGAATTTATGAAAATTGATAAGTAATGGAAGGAACTGCATTATTTAATTCAGGATTTTTAGGATCATCATTTAATTGGTGGGTTGGTCAGATTGCTGACGATTCCACCTGGCGTGATAATATGCTGCCAGGAAAACATCAAGGTAAAGATGAGGTTCCTGGTTGGGGTCGTAGATATAAAGTCAGAATTATTGGTCTTCACGATAAAGAAGAGGAAACTATTCCCTCAGATCAACTTCCTTGGGCACAAGTCATGTACCCCATCACTGCTGGTGGTGGTCAGACAAATGCAGGTGAAACTTCAAGTTTAAGACAAGGTAATTTTGTATTTGGATTTTTCCTTGATGGTCAGGATCAACAAGTTCCTGTAATTATGGGAGTACTTGGAAACAATTCTCAGACTGCACTTGCAACAAAGATTGGAACAACAAAACAAAACTTTGCTGCAACAAGTGGATATGCAGAAGGAAAAGAACCTCCACAACAACAAGCAAAACCAAAAGTTCCTGATACTGGATTAACCACAAAAAAACCAACAACTCCAGAACAATCTGCAGAATGTGCTCCTGCCCCTCCTGGCGTTAAAGTTAATGAATTTGGTCTTCGTCCAGATGTGTCTTTAAGTAAGGCACAATTTGCAGACCAACAAAGTGGATTGCGAGAAGCAGAAGCAAGAGGATTAACAGGAACAAATAAAGCTGCATTTGTTCAACAAGCAGTTGCTAAAGGAATTAAAGATCGTTGCAAGTTTGCAAATTCTCCACAATCTGGATCAGCACCTGGAGCAACAATTGAACAACCAGATAATCCACACATCATAACTGCGGCTGATGTAAAAAGGCAAGAGTATTATACTAAAAAAATTGCATTAGTCAATCCTTGTGATATGACGGGATCAGCATTAAAGGCAATCAAGACAGTTATTGAAAATCTTACAAAAGATATTAATAAGTATTTGGCAGCAGCAAAAAGTTATATTGATGCAGTTTCAAGTACAGTATCATCTCTTAAAGATATAATTGCAAATGCTGCTTGTCAAATTGCAAAATATATGAAGATTATTTTTGATAAGATCTTTGAGTATGTTTTGAAGAAAATCAATAAGGCACTAGCACCAACTATTGATTTATTGTTTCCAAATCAAAGATATAAATTTAGTGATCTAAAAGAAATTATTAATAAAATTCTCAATGCAGTATACAGTAAAATTACTAATAATCTTTGTGGACAAATCCAAGGATTTTTAGATAAAGTTCTTGATAAAAGTACGCCAAGAGAAGTTGATCCAGATGAAGAAAATGATACTGCTGTAACTGTTCCAACAAATGGTACTACCACAGTTACTCCTATTTGTTCTGTAGAGGAATTGAGTGGAAGTATTATTGGGCAAAATATGAATGTAATGAATAAATCCGTTGATGATATTCTAGATAATATTAATAGTTTTCTCTCAGATATTCAGTCTGAATTGTCAGAAATTTCTGGTGCAATTAATAATGTTGGATCCATAATTGGAGGAATTAGTGGAAGTATTACTTCGGCACTGAGTTTTACAAATATTATCTTAAATATATTTCCAAGTGATTTGAAACCAAATTGTGCAGTATCAGATCAATATTCCATAGCTACTGGTGGCGGTGCGACTGAACAACCACAATTACCAAGACCTGCTGAAGTAGACGAAGCAGCGAAAAATCCCACACTATCAACTGCAACAGCAGCAGTGCCATTTAAAGAACCAACAAAATCAACGCCTGATGTTGATTTTAGTGACAAAGCATCTACAGCTGCAGAAAGAACACAGGTCGGTACAAATCAAACTCCTGGGTTTACCAGGATTGGTGGATAAATATCATTAACAAGAAAAGGATATGCCGACTAATTTATTTGGACCAAGATCTAAAGATGATATTAGAGTAGGATATATTTCTACTGATACTGGATATGTTACGGGGGTAACTATTTGTGAGGCAAATTCTTATGCTCAACAAAATCCAGGAACAACATTCATTTTTAGAAATGGTAATAATAATATTAAGTATTTGAATATTAATGAGGTTAATAAACTAACTCCAGATAGTCTTGTTTCCACTGCAAATAGTTGTGGTGGGCCTCAAACAGTTGTGGAATGTGGACCACCAATTATTAACTTTTCTGGTGGCGGTGGTGTTGGAGCACTTGGAAATGCTATTGTTGGTATTGACGGCGCAATACTTGCAGTAGATGTTATAGAAGGTGGATTTGGATATCAGTACGAACCTTTTGTGAATGCAAAAGATAATTGCCAAATCGGAAATGGTGCAGTACTCACTGCTGTTCTTGGAGAAACCACCGAGACGCTAGAAGAAACCTATGATAGTGAAGCAGACTTTGAAGAGTATGAAATATGCCCAGATACGACTGTTGGATATGGTAGAAATTGGGGCCCGAATGGAGAAGATCTGGGTCCTTGGGAACCAAGAACGTATACGGAAGTAAGTCAAGATCCAATTCGAAAAGAAATTGAAGAATATCAAAAAGCACTTACAGTAGGAAAAAATCCATTTTGGACGACAAGAAAAAATACACCAAAAAGAATTACATCATTAAGTCAATCATTTAGAAAGTATGATGTTACCGATGAACCATACTTGAAGAATAGAAGAGCAGAAGGGGTAAAAGATCCCGTTGCATGGAATGAATTTATGAATTCCTATACAATCTCTCCTGTTCCCCCATCAAATGTTTCTGGAAGTGATTTTGCAGGAAAAGTATTTACGTTTGAATGGGAAGATGAGTTTCCTCGTGATGGAGAATATGTTTTTAGAGGACTGTGCGATAATAAAGCAACACTATATCTTGATGGATTAAAATTCTTTGATCTTGGAGATTTTAATGGAGCCGTAAGTCCACAAAGAAAAACTTTGCAGGCAGGAGTTCATAAAATTAGAGTTGATTTGGAAAATTATCCCATTTATGAAACTAAAGTAATACAACCAAAAGTACCACCAAAAAAACTTCCTCCAGCACCGCCTCCAGAATTGATTGGTATGCTGCGGTTTTTTACAGCCGACTTTAGTGGTCCAGCATTAACAACTCATTTTTATACATCAGATCCAAATGATGAATTTATTCAGGAAAATGGATTTGTTCTTGAGGGATTGGCATTTAAATTATTTAAAAGTTCTGCCAATGTTCCTGGAACTGTAGATGTTTATCGTTTATTTAAGGGAATAATAGGAGATCATTTCTTCACAACATCTGGAGCAGAAAAAGGTTCAGCAGTACTGGATCAGTACATTTATGAGGGAGTTGTTGGAAAGGCATATTCGGAGCCAGGACCAGATAGAATTGAAGTAGTACGTTATTTTAGACCATCTACAGGAGAGCATTTTTATGTTACAACTATAGAAGATTCGCAACGTCCTGGTTGGTTAGCAGGTCTTGGATATGTAAGGGAGGGAACAGCATTTTATGCTCCAACTGATCCAACTGCCACACCAACTACTGAACCAGTTGCAAAACCAACATCAAATCCAATTCAAAATGCAAATGTCTTTAATACAGTAGATTATATTGATAAAGCAACTCGTCGTTTGTGGAGAACCAATCCAACAGCAACTGCAACATCAAGCATTATTGATCGTTATGGAATATGTCCTTTTGATACAACAACTGCAGAAGCACAAAACCAAAGTTATGCAGGAACTCATACAATTATATGGAACAATATCAATTTTCCAATAGATGGTGATTATAGAATTCAAATTGCGGTTGATGATAATGTAACTCTTTATATTGGCGATACTCAAATTAGAAAACAAGGATTTTTTCCAGGCACATCGACAGGTACTGGAGATCTTAATGAAATCTATCAATTTAAGGCAGGAAATTATACAATTCGTGCAGAACTAGAACAAATTCCAGGTTCTGCTTTGGCTAGAGGAAATCCAATGGTTCTTGCAGTCAATATTGAAACAACATACAGCACTCAACAAGTTGTTTCTCCAAAATCTTGGAATGATAATCCAATGGGAATATCAATTACAATTGATGCTCCTCCCCCAACTGTTCCAAAAGAAATCCCACCAGTTCAAACAGGAAGATGTCCTCCCAGTCCGATTTGGTCTACAAGATTTCCTGGTGCATCACAAGCATGGTATCCTGTTCGTTTTAATGTTCCAAATACTTGGAGCAAGTTTATGAATAGATATGCACTTTCGCCTGTCCCCCCACTAGACACTCCAGGAAGTGATCAAACCGAAGTTAACTTTTTAAATGATTGGAATGTTGAAATACCATATGCAGGATATTATGGTGTAAAAGGAACTGGAGATAATAGGGGAAGATTGTTGATTGATGACATAGAAGTAGCACAATTTGATGGATTTAACGTAGTCAACCCAAAATTAAAAAAAGTTTATCTTACTAAAGGTAATCATAAAATAACAACTGAAATTTTTAATTATTCAATTTTAGCAACATCTATAGTTAATAAAAAAATCTTTAGTACAAAAGATTGGATTGTAACATCCCCATCCCAACCAAAAACAGTTGATGTTAGTTTTAATATCTCTGTTGCAGGTGGGTTTGCAAATAAATTTGTCATTGATGATTTGGGGATATCTGTATCAAAAGTAAATGATAGAGGCCAAAGTAGTAAAAATGAAAACATTACAAAAAATGTTGAATATGGTAAAGTATATAAGGTAAAACTTTCTACTAGTAATCAAGGACAAATAAAATTAAGAACTCAGGGAAATAATGTATTACAGGCAGAAGATGATAGAGATTTTAATTGGAAAGATATTCAATGTACCACTAATATTGGAAGATTTTATGATTTAAATGGCGATGAATGTAAATTTGTTGTCGATAATGCCGGAGTATTCCCATCATTTAGCAGTGGTACAGTAAAGGATGAAGTGACTTATATTGGACCAACACCAATTGCATCTTATCCTCAACCAATTACTGGGAGAACTGAATTCATTTCGCCTGCATTTAGCAATATCTTAACACCAACAGATGAAATTCAAGGAAAAACTTGGATTATGAGATGGAGTAATGTTGACTTTCCTGAAGACGGACAGTATATATTAAAGGCGGAAGCAGATGATTTGGCAATTATTAGAATTGATGGCGTTGAAGTGGGAAGGGCTAAAGTAAATGAGGGGCAACGAACTACCAATTTTAATGCAACTAAAGGAAAACGAACAGTGGAGTTTGAGTTATCAAACATCTCCATACCAAATACATCATTCCAACAAAATCCAGTTGTTGTTTCCGTAGAGATCAGTAAAAATATAAATGTAACAACAAAAGCAAATATTCCGTGGACAACAAATCCAGTTGGAGTATCTGCAATTTTAATTCCTCCCCCTTGTCCCAAATTGGTTAGAGGTAGAGGTGTTGTAGATAAAGTAATTATAGAAGATCCAGGTGTTGGATACATACCACCAGTACCTGGTGGCAATGGATATCCTGTTATTCTTAAGCTTGCAGAAGTTTTTGTAGAAAATTCTGGAATCAATTATAATTGTGGGGTGGATCAACTTAAAATTATTCCAGATAATGGGGCAAAATTAAGTTATACTTGCAATGCTTTTGGAGTTATTGATGCGGTAAGTGTTGATAGTCCCGGTACTCCTTTTAATAGTTATCCAGAAATCACTCTTGTATCAGAAACTGGAGTGAATGCATTATTCAGACCAGTATTTGAAGTTGTAAGAGATCCATTGGATCCTACAATATCTCCAAATAATATCATTCAGGTTACTGATTTGGTTGGCCTCAAGCAAACTGGATATGTAGATGGAAGACCATATTATGGTGCTGTCTTCTATGAAAATGGACTTAAATATGCAGGATATTATAAGACAATTGGAGCACCAATTCGAATTTATGATACTCTTCAAGAAAGTATCACTGCGAAGGTCACCACACCTGCAAGTGCAATCGAAAGATCTGGTACTGATGTTACCAATAATGATCCAAGACTTAATATTCCAGGTACGCCAAATACCACTACATAGTAATACATTAGATATATTTTTTTACTAATGGCTACATCACAAAATCGTAATAATTCAAAACTGGGTACTCCCACAACATTGACTAAAGGTGGTGCTGCTGGTGGTGTTTCAAAAACAAACACTGCTAAACAAAATTATACTGCAAGAAGCGTTGGTAATGATCATGGGTCACTTACTTTTGGTGCTATTCACAAACAAGGTGATGTGACATCAGATGTAATGCTTCAGGCAACTGATGGAAGGCATGGCATTATTTTAGATAAAGACGGTTCTCGTAAAGGATGTACACAAATCACTGCTCCTGGTAGAATTACTATTGATGCAGGTGAGGATAAAAAGGAAGCAGAAGATACATTGATGATTCATTCTTGGAATGGAAATATTTGTATCGTTGCAAGTAATGGAAAACTTAGATTGCAAGGAACTGATATTGAATTAGTTGCTGTTGGTGAGGGTGGTTCCAAAGGAAACATTCGCATGAAAGCAAGTGAAACAATTGAACTTGATGGGAAAAAGATCATTGGCAATGCAAAAACTTTGTGTAAAATGGTTTCCAGTGGTAAAGTAGAAATGGCAGCAAATACTTGTATGAATATATACGGATCATTAATCAGAAATACTACCGATGCCGTTGCAAATAAAGATGGTAAGAATGGTGGTCAACTTCTTCAAAATTTACAAAATCTAACAAGTTAAAAGTAAAATGGCAAATTCTTCAGATGATATTTCAACTGGAAGACAGTTGATGGTTGGTGCAGGACAACCTCCTTGGATGGGGATTGGTGCAGCAGCTGTAAGAGGTGCTGCATTTGTTGAAGGTCCTTTATCAATTGGAAATGCAACAGAATTTCCTGGTGCATATGCAACATTGATGGTTGGTCCGTTGTCAAATGGTGATGCAATAAAAGTTCCTGTTGCTGGGGCAAATTGTGGTCAAAATTTTTCTCCTTATTCACTTGTTGTAAGTGGTGATGCAGCAATTTTTGATAATCTAAGTGTCAGTAGTAATGTGATTGCAGGTTCTGATATCATTGCTCAGGGAGAAGTTAGGTCAAGATGTGGATCACATATCTTATCTGCTAAAAAGAACTTTGATATACCTCACCCATCCAAAGAAGGGTGGAGACTGCGCCATACGTGCCCAGAAGGTCCCTCAAACGATGTTTATGTAAGAGGAAAGGTTCTGAACCGAAATGAAATTCAACTTCCTTCTTATTGGAAAGACCTTGTTGATTGGACAACAATTACTGTATCACTAACACCAATTGGTGCTCATCAAGATGTGATTGTAAAAAGAATTGATGAAGATAAAATTTATCTCCAATCAAAAGGTAATATGCCCATTCATTGTTTCTATCATATCTTTGCTGAAAGAGCGGATGGTGAGAGATTGATTTCTGAGTATCAAGGAGAAAGTCCTGCAGATTACCCAGGCAATAATAATGAATATTCAGTTTCTGGATATCATTATGACACTAAAGGAGAAAACTAATGGCTGAATTTTTTATACAAAACGAACAGAATGGAATTCCAAATTGTGCGGATCAAAGTCCATATGGAATTCCATCTAGTAGATTTGACTATATTTTAAAATCATTAACTGGCGATGATGATTATCCATATGATGCTTGCACTCCATATCTTCATTATAATGTAAGAGTTGCAAACTTAAGAGCAGATGCCCAAATTCTTGCTCCAAATTATCGTGGAGGTAATTTTTATGGAACCTTTTATGGCACACTAAATGGAAGAGCAACGGGCAATAAATCATTTGATATTTCACATCCAACAAAAAATGACTGGAGATTGAGGCATGTTTGTTTGGAGGGTCCAGAGAGTGCAGTATTCTTCAGAGGTCGCCTAACCAATTCAAATGTAATTGAACTTCCAGATTATTGGACTGGACTTGTTGACCCAGAAAGTATTACAGTTTCTCTAACTCAAATTGGATATTCTCAGGACTTAATTGTTGAAAAAATTGAATGGGGAAAAAAAGTTTTAATTAAGTCTGGAACCGGAGCAAATGTTGATTGTTACTATTTGGTTCATGGAACAAGAAAAGATACCGAAAAATTAATTCCTGAATATGAAGGAAAAACCCCAGCAGATTATCCAGGAAATAATGATCTTTATTCCGTTGCTGGTTATCATTATGATGTTCGTAATATAGGAGATATTAACCTATGATTTTTACTAATAGCCCCAAATCCCAATTTGTTTATAATGACCTATCGGATGAGCAGTCAAGACTTCAAAAAGCAGTTCAAAGTAATTATACAAACACTGGAGTTACCTCAACATCAGTAGGTAATTACAAAGTTCCTTCTGCAGCTTTAGATCAACTTGCACTTCAAAAACTTGTAGTGATTAATAGTAAAAAACTAGAAATTTCTACAATTACTACCAATAATTTTAATACTTATTCCAGTTCTTGTGGTGCAAGTGGATGTGGTATAGGTACATCCACAAGTTTTTCTTCGTCGGTTATTGTAGGAACTTCAAAAACTACGGTTGGATATACTTGCGGAGTTACAACTTATTATGCAGGTAAAGCAGAAGTTCGTCAAGATATTTTATGTGCATGGAATTTTCCAGTTTTAGAAACTGTAAATTCCTCTGCAGAATTCTATACAGATGGAGAAACATACACTCAAGTTACCTCTGGTAATTTGGGTATTGGAAAAACTTCAGTTCTTTGTAGTGACACAAGCGATCTTTCAGGGTTGCAACCAACAGCAACATTAATTGGGTATTATTATCCAATTGATCCATCTGCTTCTGGCCCAGGATGTGCTGGTGCAATCTCTTCTGTTACATCCATTACAAATGAAATTATAACTTTAAGAAGTGAAATTAATTCTTTGACTACTGATATTAATACGATAAAAGATGAAAAAACAACATATCAAATTGATCTGTGGTATGAAAATAAGGCAACTAATGATTTTAATAATCGGTCAACTAATCTTGGAAATGCAACTAGTACGATGACCCAGTATCAGCAGGTAATTGCCGATTATGAAGCAACCACTTGACAATGCCCTCTAGGTGCCCTATAATACCTAGGTAATCAAACGAACCGCGAATGACTTTTGAACTTCAAGAAGACGAGTATCTCACTCGTTGTGTGGTGAATACGACTGCCCGCACCTTTAGTCTTTATTCTAACACAGGAGACGAAAAGGTAGTATCGTGTGATACAATGGATGAGTTTATGAATGTTCTTACGTTCGTTCGCAATACGATTGGCGAGGGTGATGAACTTGTTTATGCCGATCCTCTGACTGCAGGTTAATGCGTCCAGAAACAAGAACCTCAATGGAGATGTTGTTTGCTTCTAAATGGAACTTGCCGCAAGCAGCAAAACATGCTAATCTAACTTGTAAGGAGATGAAGATTACTTTTAACGAATACTGTAATTTTCATCCACCTACTTATCAATTTGAAAGGAACAATCAACTCAAACTTTTTTGAGTTTTTCTGCCCGTGTAGCCCAGCGGAAGAGGCACAAAACTTAAAATTTTGCAAGCGACAGTTCGAATCTGTCCACGGGTATTCCCTTCTAAATATGCAAAAGGGAAATCAATATGGGATACCGAATTGAAACAGCATATTGCTGGTACAACAAAGAAACTCAAATTATTTTGATGTACTTTATCAATCACATCCCATTTACTTTTGATGAACTTCCTGACTTTGTGATGGAAGATCCTGAAATCATCAAAAAAGCAGATCAACAACGTCGTTGGAATCCAGAAGATCTTTACCGAACTTCCTTTTATCTGATAGACGAAGAAGCACATCCGATGATCTTTGAAGTTGATTTGGAAAATCCAGAGGCACTTCCTGTGGATTAATTTTGCCTCTAAAGCATTGTGGTGATGCACCGCTCTTGTAAAGCGGAGACGACAGTTCAATTCTGTCTAGAGGCTTGAGTTCTATACTCCAATTATGTCACTTATTTCACAACAAGATAGAGATCTTGCTATTGAAGCATTAAATTTCTACCTCTTCAGTAAAGGTAATGATTTTACTGAAGCAAAGAGAGCAGAAGTAAATGCTCTTCTTAACTGGATTAAATTGGAAAAAACCAAAAATGAATATTAAACTTTGGTATTGCGAATCAATGAAACTATGGCGTTGGACTTTAACTGATGATTCTCGCACAATCATCAAACAAGAATCTGGACAACAACCAGACTTAAGAGATGCAATGAATGATGTAGCAACTACCGTGGAATATATGTTGGAAACCCGACAAATTCCATGAGTAAAAGTGCTTACTTTATAGATAAAGTTGGTAAGAATGAAATCAAAGATTTACTTTATACCTATCACTATTTAAAAGATGAATCCAAAGATTTTAAATCTGGTTTCAACTATGGACTTTTTAGATCCACATTCGAATGCCCTCTTAATATTGGCGGGTGTCTTGGTACTTGCGTTTTTACTAATCTCCCAGTTCCAGAAATTGCCGTAAGTGCATTTGGTCTGGAGAGACATCAACAAGATGGACTTTATGAACTCTCTAGACTTTGCATTCATCCAGACCTTCAAAAAGAAGAATATAATATTACATCCTGGTTTGTAAGTCGTTGTATCAAGAGGTTTAGAAAAGATGCCCCAGTTCGTGCTATTCTTAGTTATGCTGACTCTAATCACCACACTGGAGTTATATACAGAGCTTGTAATTTTAAGTATTACGGGTTAACCGCACCAAAGAAAGATTTTTACTATGCAGATGGCACAAAACATTCACGAGGTAGTGTTCGCGGCATTGATGGTCAGTGGTGCAATCGCAGCCGTAAACATCGCTATCTTATGGTATTCGATAAAACGCTGAACCTCTTGTGGAAAGAAGAAAAGTATGGTAATATATAAATGGCGATACTGATTAAACCCCTTCCGTGTGCTTCATAACCTCCTTCGGGAGGTTTTGTTGTATGATAAATAATCCATAACGGAAACTATAGATTTAATAAGATGGGTCTCTCCAGATTAGATAATTTTTTGAAATCGGTTCGCGGTACAATCATATATGTTGATCCAAATAGTCTTGATGCTACAGATAGTATTGAGAACCAAGGAAATTCATTAACCCGTCCCTTTAAGACAATTCAAAGGGCTCTGATTGAAGCATCAAGATTTTCATATCAGAGAGGTCTGAATAACGATAGATTTGGTAAGACTACAATTCTTCTATATCCCGGAGACCACATTGTTGATAACCGTCCAGGATGGATTCCTGATGGTTCAAATAATTACAGACTTAGAAATGGAGCACTATCAACAGATTTTCCTGCATTTGATCTAACAACAAACTTTGATGTTAATACTCAAGATAATCAACTTTACAAACTGAATAGTATTCATGGTGGTGTAATTGTTCCCCGTGGTACTTCAATTGTTGGTCTTGATTTAAGAAAGACTAAGATTCGTCCTAAGTATGTTCCCAACCCAGAAAATGATAATATTGAAAGATCAACAATCTTTAGAATTACTGGTGGATGCTACTTCTGGCAGTTTTCATTATTTGATGCTGATCCAAACGGTCAGTGCTATATTGATTACACAAACAACTTATTTGTTCCAAACTTCTCTCACCATAAACTCACTTGTTTTGAGTATACTGATGGAAGAAATGCTGTAAATATTAATGATACTTTCCAATCATATTCAACAGATCGTACTGATTTGGATATGTATTATGAAAAAGTTGGATTGGCTTATGGACAATCATCTGGTCGTGCAATTGAACCAGATTATCCATCTTCGTCTATTGATATTCAACCTAAGATTGATGAATATCGTATTGTCGGACCAACTGGTGGTTCGGTTGGTATTACAAGTATTAAGTCAGGTAATGGCGTAACTCCAACAACAACGATTACAGTCACAACTTCTTCTGCAGTAGATGGTCTGGATGTAGATACTGCATTCCGTGTTGAGGGTATTACTGCATCAGGTTATAATGGTCAGTTTGTTGTTACTGAAAGATTAAGCGATACTCAGATTACATATCAGGTTCAGAATGCACCAGCATCTGCACTTCCAAGCGTCACAGGAGCAACACTATCATTAAGTTCTGATACTGTTACCTCAGCATCTCCATACATCTTTAACATCTCTCTGCGTTCTGTTTATGGAATGTGTGGTGTTCTTGCTGATGGCGATAAGGTAGAAGGATTTAAATCTATGGTGATTGCCCAGTTTACGGGTATTGGTTTACAGAAAGATGATAATGCATTTGTTGTATATAACTCAAGTAGTGGCCAATATGATGATACTACTGTTGCAGGAAATGAGACAATTAGTAATAATTCAAGTGCAGTCTTTAAACCTTCATATAGAAACTTCCATATCAAGGCTATTAATGATGCCTTTATTCAGAACGTTTCAATCTTTGCAATTGGTTATGCTGAGCACTTTGTAGTAGAAAGTGGTGGTGACTTCTCAGTCACAAACTCCAACTCTAACTTTGGCGCAAAATCACTTGTTGCATCAGGTTTCCGAAGAGATGCATTCCCACAAGATGATCTCGGCTACATCACTCATATTATTCCGCCAAAGGAAATTACAACTGTAGAAAATGCAATTGAATTCAATTCACTTGACGTAAGCAAAACTGTTGGTGTTGCATCAACAGGACATCTTTATCTTTACAATCAAACAAACTCTGATGTTGCACCAGAAAATGTTCTGGAAGGTTATAGAATTGGTGCAAGAGAAAATGATTTACTGAAAGTTCTGATCTCAAACGTAGGAGTTGTAACAGAATTTACTTCTCGTATTGTAATGCCAGGTTCTCAGTCAAGTTCTGAGAAAAAGTTCTATGTAAACAGAAGTACCGCAGGTATTAATAGTATTACCAGCAATACACTTTCATTAACTCAAAGTCATAGTCTCTTTAATGGAGAATCCATTCGTATTTTAAGTGATAGTGGTCAAATTCCTGATGGACTAGCACCAAATACTGTATATTATGCAATTACAAATTCTAATACTTCGAGTGGATTAACAACCACTACTCAGATTAAAATTGCAAAGACACAAAATGATGCAATTAATGCTACTGCAATTTCAATCAATAATAAAGGTGGACTTTTAAGTGTTGTAAGTAGAGTATCTGATAAGAATTCTGGAGATATTGGCCACCCAATTCAATATGATACTACCAATTCTCAGTGGTATATTAAAGTATCAACTGCGACAACTGATAATACAATTTATTCTCAAATTGTAAGTCTAGGAACAACTTCACTTGGATCTGCAACACCAAGAACTTATATTTCACGTAAACAAGACAATAGAAACTCGACAGATACAATTTACCGTGTAAGATATGTAATACCGCAATCTGCAGGGTCTGTTGATGCAAGACCACCAAGCGATGGATTTATTCTTCAAGAATCCAATACATCAATCGGATCAACAACTGGCGAAATTGTAACCTACTTTGGTAGTGGATCTATTAGTAATGTAAATCAACAAAGAAACTTTAGATTTATTGCTGATGCAAATTGGGTTGGTTCTACTGCAAATCTGATTACAGAACTTCCACACAATCTTTCTGTTGGTTCTATTGTTGAACTTGTAAATGTCAAGAGTTCTGCAAATACAACAGCAGCAAGTAATAGCGGATTTAATGGTACTTATACTGTAACAGGAATTAGTAGTGCAAAACAATTCTCTGTTGGTATCTCTACAAATCCTGGTACATTCACTAACGACACTTCTTCAAGAACAACTACTCTTCCATATTTCAAGAGAAAAAATTATACAAATACTTATTATGTTTATAGAAGTCAGGAAGCACAAAAATATATCAGTGGACAACAAGATGGTGTCTATTACTTAACTCTTGTTAATGCATCAAATGCACCAACAGTTTCGCCATTTACCGCTGAAAAATATACACAACCAGTAAAAGAACTTTATCCACAAACCAACCGCGATAATCCAGTTTCTGATCCAGATGCAACAACTTGTTTTGCATCATCATCAACGATTGGTGAAGTTGTTGTTGATGATGTTCGTAAGAGTATTACAAAAGAAACCCTTACAAAAGTATTAAAAGATATTGATGTTGGTATTGGTATTACTAATATTGTATCAGCATCATCTACAACTCACACAATCTATACATCAATTGACCATGGCCTGAATAGAATTACTGCAGTCAGTATTGGTAACAGTGGTGCTGCTTATGGTTCTGGTTCTGGTGGAACTCTCTATAATGCAAAACTTGTTGGTCTTGCAGGTTCTACAACAGGTTCTTATGCAACTGCTAAACTGACATTGAATGCATCAGGTAATATTACTGATGTCAAGATTATGGATGGTGGTAGTGCCTATGGCATCGGCAACACACTTGCTGTTGTTGGCGTTGCAACCACAACTGGTTATTCGCAAGGATATGTAACTGTTACTCAAGTCTATAACAATGTTGGCGATACTGTTAGAGTTTCTGGCGTATCCTCAATTGCATATCAACCAGTTAATGACTTGTATAGAATTACAAGTGTTGCTGTTGGTGCCGCAAAGAGTTTTGCAGTTTCTTCTGCATCTTCAATTTCAGTCAGCCCATCAACGGGAATTGGTGTCACAGTTACTGCAAATGCATTTACCTATCTTACAGGAGAATCAATTCGTATCAGTGCATTGACTTATACTAACACAACTGGAATTGCAACTGTTACGACAACCAATAGACACGGATTAAAGGTTGATAACAAGGTTCGTTTCACTGGTGCAAATCAAAGTGTTTATAACGGCGACTTTGTTGTTAAGGAAAATCTCAGTCTCAATTCATTCTCTGTTACAATTGGTGTTACCACATCTGCTCCAACAGCAACAGGAACTCTCTATGCATATCGTGAAGGTGTAACATCTAATGGTGGGGTGATTACAAGAGAGGATGAAAACCTGAATGGTAGAATGATTACCAATTATGCAGGAATTACAACTACATTATCAGCACTGATTGCTGATGCAACTACCGAACAAATTAATATTCAAGGAATTGCTAATCTTGATATTAACATTGGTGATTACTTACAAATTGATGATGAAATTGTAAGAGTTAAAACAACTGTTCCAAGCACTGCTGCCAATCCAATCTATGTCTTCCGTGGTGTACTGGGAACGCGAGCAGTTAATCATGCAATTAACTCTGTTGTAAGAAGAATTGCGGTTAATCCAGTTGAACTTCGTAGGCACTCAATCATTCGTGCATCAGGACATACATTTGAGTATGTTGGATTTGGTCCTGGTAACTATTCAACTGCATTCCCAGATAAACAAGACCGTCAGATTTCTGCAGTAGAAGAACTTCTGGCTCAATCAACCAGAAGAGATGGTGGTATTAACTTCTATACTGGTATGAATGATAAGGGTATCTCATACTCTGGTAATAAAAAGTTAAGTACAGTTACAGGTCAAGAAGAAATCTTTGATACCCCTGTTCAAACTGTTACTGGCGAAGACATTGGTTCTTTCCCTTCTTTGAATGTTATCAATCCTGTTGAAGCAACATTCAGTCGTTCTATTCGTGTTGAAGGTGGTTCTGATAACAAATCAATTTCAGAATTCAATGGACCAGTTGTATTCAGTAACAAAGTAACCTCAACTGCATCAGGGGGTATTGAGGCAAACTTACTGTTCTTACAAGGTGATGCAACAGTTTCAAGAAAGTATACGGTTGGAATTGCAACTCCTTCTCTTGCTGGTAACCCAGGTGATGTAGTCTATTATGAAAGACCAACGAAGGGTGGATATCTTGGATGGGTTTATACAACTGATAATGACTGGTATCGTTTCGGTGCAGTCAGTCTGGACAAGAACTTAAATATTGGCCTTTTTGATCAAGTTGGAATTGCAACCACAAGTCCTGGAACTAATCTTCTTCAAGTTGGTAGTGGATCCGCATTAGTTGCTATTACTACAAGTGGTGGTGTTGGTCTCGGAACCACCGCAAATCAATTCAAATTGAATGTAAATGGCAATACAAATATCATTGGTACTTGTTATGCATCTTACTTCTCTGGTGATGGTAGTGCATTAACAAATCTGAATGGATCTGGATTTGGTTGGACACAAATCAGTGGTGGTCTTTACAATACCAATTTAAATAATGTTGGTATTGGCACATCAGTTCCAAGATTTAATCTTGAAGTTGGTGCTGTTGGAACGTCTGCAACATCTCTTTATGTAAATGGTCAAGCAAAATTTGTTGGCATCATTACTGCAAATAATGTATTTGTAAGTGGAATGATGACTGCAATTGGATTTGACCTAAAATCAACATCAGGTCAAATTACTGCAGGTATTGTTACCACAACAACACTTGTAGTTGGTAGTGGTGGAACTACGATCACAACCAGTGGTTCAAACGTTGGTGTCGGTACACTTACACCAAGAGCAAAACTTGATATTGAAGGTTCTGTAAGATTTACATCTTATTTTGAAGTAGTTCAGGCAGTCACGAGTTCTTCAGGTGTTGTAACAATTGATCTTTCCAAGGCACAGACATTCACACTTGCTCCGACAGAAGCAGTAACATCATTTACATTACTAAATCCACCAGCAGGATCCACTGCATTTACACTTAAGATTGCTCAAGGTTCTACTGGATACTCTGTTGGAATTGATACCTTTAGAAATTCTGGTGGAACAGCAATTCCTGTTTACTGGGCTGGTGGTGGTGTTGTTCCGAACGTAACAACCACAGCAAACCGAACTGATATCTACTCCTTCAAGATATTTGATGGAACGAATATTACGACCGATGGAATGTTTGGTATTGTTGGAGGACAGAACTTCCTATGATAGATAATAATCTTTTCCGCGAAACTTCCACAAATTTTGAATTAAACGGTCCAACTTTATCATTCACCACACAACCTGTGGGAGTTGCAACTACTAATGGTGGATCTGCAACTTTTATTGGAATTGCGACTGCTACCTTTTCTCAGGCAGCATCAAATAGCGGAAGTATTGTTTATCAGTGGTATGATCAAAATGGTGCCATATCAAATGGAACTTATGTAACTGGTGCAGCAACAACTACATTAACAATTAGTAATCTTGTAAGTCCAACAGATCATAATCGTCAGATTTATTTGCAGGCAGATTATGTGCCATCAGGTGTCACTGGTAATGCACTGAATGAACCAGCAAATTCAAATATTGGCATAGTAACTGTCTACCCATCACTGAGTATTACAACTCAACCTGTAGAAACAACAAGCGTACAAAATGTAAGTGCTACTTTTAGTATTGTTGCATCTGCCACAGATACTACTCAAGGAAACTTAACTTATAAATGGTATTCTGATGGTGTAGAACTTACTGATGTTTCTCCAGTAAGTGGTTCAAGCACACCAAATCTTACAATAGCATCAAGTGATCTTGGAACTAAAGTAATTAAATGTATTGTAAGTCATCCGACAGCAGGCAATTCTCCAGTATCATCAAATGAAGTTTATTTCAATGTCATATATCCAAGACCAGGCATTACTGTTGAAAACTATGATACAACAACATCAACTGCATCAGTAAATTTTTATGATTTGCAAGTTTCTGGGGCTTTAACTTTACTTGCACAAAATAGAACAAGTGCAACCAGTCTAATCTCATTATATGCATCAGAAAAAGATACTGATGTGGAAATGGAAATCTATGGTGGATCTGGTGCCAACGTTGGATCTTATAGTGGTGGAAAGGGAGGATATTCTAAACTTAGATTTACAATGAAGAGAAATGAAGAATATACGATTGCAGGATTGGATGCAGTAACAAATTGTCCCTTTGTTTATCGTAAGGGTTCTTTGATTGCAGTTGTAGGAAAAGGGGGAGATGCTGCAACTGGTGGTAATGGTGGAGATGGTGGCGGAGTTAATATTTCAGGAACATCTGGTGGTGGTAGAGGTGGCGGTGCTGGTGCTCAGGCAGTTTCAGGAACTTTGCCTTCCAATGGTATTTTTGGATCATCATCAAATTCAACTGCAATTAGCCCAGATACAAAGGCAACAGGACAAAATGGAGGAAGAACCATTCCTTGTCCGAAAGGAAATTATTGGATATCTAG
>Ga0209298_10000712_pt1 | contig 22206 bp, 23 predicted proteins | sample S_140806_EF_Meta_FD_187325 | JGI IMG/M metagenome (GOLD analysis project Ga0209298, IMG submission 187325) | Freshwater microbial communities from Lake Simoncouche, Canada to study carbon cycling - S_140806_EF_MetaG (SPAdes) (version 2) | ecosystem: Environmental > Aquatic > Freshwater > Lake ...
TGACCACCGTGATCGTGACCCACGACCAGGAGGAGGCCATGGAGGTGGCCGACCGGATCGTGGTGATGAACGAGGGCCGCATCGAGCAGATCGGCACCCCGGCCGAGATCTACGACCACCCAGCCACCCCCTTCGTGATGGGCTTCGTGGGGGCAGTGAACGTGCTGCCGGGCGGCACCCTGCCCCGGCCGACAGCCGCCACTCCCGACGCCGCCGACACCCCCCTGTTCATCCGCCCCCACGACGTGGAGATCCTCAGCGAGGGCCAGAGCGATACGGTGCCGGCCCAGCTGCGGCGGCTCAGCCACCTCGGCCGCGATGTTCAGGCCGAGCTGGTGCTGGCCGATGGCCAGGTGATCACCGCCCAGATCCCGCGGGAGCGGATGAACCTGGCGGCCTTCCAGGTGGGTGATCAGCTCCACGTGCGCAGCCGCGAAGCCCGCACCTTCGTGCCCGACTACAGCATCTGACCCTCACCGTGTCACTCGGGACACAACGGAGCCCTCAGCCTTAACACCCTGACTACATTCCGGTTTCCCGAGCGACTTAACGTGCATAAAGGCGCCCCGGGAGTGTGTTCTCCATCACGTTTCGCTACTCCCTGATCAGCCTGGTGGAACTCGCCCGCGAGGCCCGCATCCTGCAGACCCGCCAGATCGCCACCCGATTCGAGCTCTCGCCCCACTATCTCTCTGTGGTGCTGCGGGACTTGCGGCGCCTCGGTCTGATGGAGAGCCTGAAGGGAAACCAGGGCGGCTACCGGCTGCTGAGGCCAGCCGAGGAGATCAACCTGCTGGAGCTGTATCGCTCCCTTGCCGGCAGCGATGACAACGGCATTCAGGGAGAGACCAGCCCAGAACGCTCTACCGCCGACGCGTGGTTGCAGAACCTGGCCGAGCGCTGGAGCCGGGATCTCGAGGCGGTGTCGCTGCTGGATCTCTGCAGCGAACCCGGATAGGGCTGGCGAATGATCCTTGACCCGGCTGATCTACAGCGGTGCGATCACCCCGGGCCCATGGGAATAAGCCCCATGAAAAAGCCCCCAGCGATGAAGCGTGGGGGCTCTGCCATTGGGATCAGGCAGGCAAATCAGGCCGCCGGAAGCTTCGCCAACTCCGGTCGTACCGCGGCGAGGCGGGCATCGGAGCGGTATTGAACCAGGCTGAATTCATCCTGGTGGCGCAGCAACTGACCATCGCGAAAAACGAGGGTGTAGCGCTGGGGCTGGGGTGTGGAGGGATGGGTGTGAAAAAACTGGGCAGGCATGGCAGTCAGTGCGGACGATTGGGATCAAAAAGGACGGGCAAGGATGTCGGTCGGTCGGAGAAAAACCGGCGATCAGAGGGCGGCGGCCAGGCCATCGCTGGGGATGAAGAGATCGGCTTCGCTCACTTTCTGGAGCAGGCCGAGGGTCTTGTAGCGGTTGAGGTTCTTGGTCACCGTGACCCGGGTGAGGCCGCACACTTCAGCCAGGGCCCGGTGGGTGAGGTTCATGTCCTTGAGGGAGAAGCGGTAGCCGCGGCTGCTCACCTGGCCGAAGCGCAGGCCGATCCAGCGCAGCAGCATCAGCAGGCGGCGTTCGGCGCTGCGGATGCGGTTGATCTCGAAGATCTCCTCGGTGTTGCGGATCTGCTGGTGGAGCAAGGCGAGGGTTTCGGCATCGCTGGGGGTGTGCTGCTCGACCACCACGGTGGTGAGGCATTGCCCATCCACCGGCTCCAGAACGGAGTGGGCATTGGTGACCAGATCACCGGGACCCCAGATACCGAGGGTGATCGATTCGCCCTCTTCGTCCCAGGTGGTGGTGCGGATATAGCCGTCGTGAATGCGCCAGGTGAGCCCTTCGGGCAGAACGTCGTTGGGGAGGAGGGTGAGGCGGAGCGCTTTGGGATGGGCCTTGGGAAGGGCGTGGATCAGGGATGCGGTGGCCATGGTGATGGTGGGGACAGGGTGGATGGCACGGAAGCAAAAAGGCGGGCCGGCGCGGCGCCGGCGGTGGTCATTCGGCTTGGACAGCTCATCGGAGCCCTGCGGATGGCGACATCATAGCACCTAATCCCCATCGGTCTAGTGTTGTTTCGGCGACCGAATGTTCTGGGGCACACCCCGCTTGGCCGCGCTGCAGCGGCAGGGGCTCGAGCCAAGCGACACGGCGCAAGGGACAGAACGGAAGCCTGGAAGACGGCCGCCAGGACCGCGGGCCAACACCGGCGCCTGGTTGCAAGACACAGCAGCGCCGCCGCAGCCCAGCGCCGAAACCCGGAATCTCCCCAAAGCAAGCGGGGATTGCAAAGCTGCGATGGGCCCCGAACTCAGCCCTGGATCTCAGCATTGGCGATCTGGCCCGCGGGTGTTGCTCCGATTCCCGGGCCTAGCTCAGATGAAATACATCACCTGCGACTGCAGGCGCTGGTCGCGCTCATCGAGCAGGTCCTGCAGGGAGGTGCTCTCGAGGATCGCCTGCCGCGCCTGCTCAAGCCGCCCCTCGAGGCCGCCGATCACCTCGAACTCCGGACTCTGGCGGGCGGCGGTGCCGCGACTGCCCACCTCACCCTCCAGGCAGACCACCACGTCGGCGATGCGGATCTCGGCCGGCGGGCGGGCCAGTTGGTAGCCGCCGCGAGGCCCGCGGATACTGCGCAGGATCTGCCCCCGGCGGAGGCTGGTGAGCATCTGCTCGAGATAGCGGTCCGGGATGCCCTGCCGCGCAGCGATCTCCGCCACCTGCAGCACGCCGCCCTGGAGATAAATCGCCGCCAGCTCCAGCAGGGAAACGAGCCCGTATTCCGTCTTGGCACTGAAGGCCACGGTGTTCCCCGGCGCTTTGGTGGGGATTGTGGCAGCCCCCAGGCCCCCAGGGGAAGCAAAAGCGGCATCCCCAGCGATGTAGTTGGAAATACGTCGCCCCCACCAGGGCGAGACATACGTTCACTCCGTACTCCCATCGGACAACCGTGGTTTCCATTTCCATCCGTTCCCTAGGCCGGACCTCCGCCGGACTGGCCCTGGCCGGGCTGGCCGCCACCCCGATCGCCGCCTCCCTGACCCTCACCGGCACCGGCCTGCTGGTGGCCCAGCCGGCCCGGGCCGACAGCAACGAGATCCTGCTCGTGAGCTATGCCGTGACCAAAGGGGCCTACGACAAAATCATTCCCCTGTTCGTGGCCGACTACAAGAAAAAGACCGGCGCAACGGTTCGCGTCAAGACCAGCTATGGCGGCTCCGGCAGCCAGACCCGTGCCGTGATCGATGGCCTGGAGGCCGATGTGGTTGGCCTGGCCTTGGCGGCGGACGTGTACAAGCTGCAGGAGAAAGGCCTGGTGGACATCGGATGGGAGCGGGAACTCCCCAATCAATCGATCATCACCAATTCCACCGTGGTCCTGTTCGTGCGACCCGGCAACCCCAAGAAGATCAAGGGCTGGAATGATCTCGACAACAAGAACGTGGATGTGATCACCGCCAACCCGAAAACCTCCGGCGGTGCCCGCTGGAACTTTGGAGCCCTGTGGGGATCAGTGACCCAGACCGGTGGCAATGAGGAAAAAGCGAAAAACTTCATCACCACGGTCTACAGGAACGTGGATGTACTGCCCAAGGATGCCCGCGAAGCCACCGACACCTTCGTGAAGCGCCGCAAGGGTGATGTGCTGCTCAACTACGAAAACGAAGCCATCCTGGCCCGCAAGACGGGCGAATGGACCGAACCGGTGAAGATTCCCAGCCCCAACATTCTGATTGAAGGGCCGATCACCGTGGTGGACAAGAACGTGAACAAGCACGGCACCCGCAAGGTGGCCGAGGCTTTCGCCCGATTCCTCTACACCCCCGCCGCCCAGAAGGCCTTTGTGGATAGCGGCTTCCGCCCGGTGACCATCGAGGGCAAGGCCTACGCCCAGGGCAAGTTCCCCGCCGTCAACACCTGGCGCATCACCAAACTGGGCGGCTGGAAGGTGGTGGACCTGAAGTTCTTCTCCAAGGGCGGCCTCTGGGATCAGATCTTCGCCAAGTCCCGCTGATCGTTTGCTTCGCCTGCTGCGATTCCCCCGCCCCGGCTGCCTTGCGGCCGGGGCTTTTCCTTGACCCGAAGGAACCCTGTCGCTCCTCCCATCAGCCACCAGGAAGCTGGCCGGCCCAACCGGAGGCAGGCCCCGCCAAAGCTGCGTCCGGAGCGGAAAGAACCCCGGCGCATCCGAGCCAATCCACACCAGGACCAAACGGTAAGGTGTTCAAAATTCCCCATTGTTGAACCGTGGTTAACCGCTCCGTCCGCGTCGTCGGCCTGCTCGGCGGCTCCGTGCTGCTGGCGACGAGCCTGGGAGGTTGCGGCGGAGCCCGGCGCGAAACCGCAGCAGGTACCCCAGCTCAGGGGCAGGGCGGCCCCCTGCTCCTGGTGAGCTACTCCGTGACCAAGGGCGCCTACGACCGGATCCTGCCGAAGTTCCAGGCCGACTGGAAACGGCGCACCGGAGCGGACCTGGAGGTGAAGACCAGCTACGGCGGCTCCGGCAGCCAGACCCGGGCCGTGATCGACGGCCTCGATGCCGACCTGGTGACCCTGGCCCTGCCCGCTGACGTGCTCAAGCTGGAGAAGGCCGGCCTTGTGCAGCCGGGCTGGGAGAAGGAACTCCCCGACGACTCCACCATCACCCACTCGGTGGTGACCTTCCTCACCCGGGCCGGCAATCCCAAGGGGGTCCGCAGCTGGGCCGACCTGGCCCGGCCTGGGCTGGGGGTGCTGACGGCCAACCCCAAGACCTCCGGCGGCGCCCGATGGAACTTCCTGGGCCTGTGGGGCTCGGTGAGCCGCACCGGCGGCACTGAGCAGGCTGCTGAAGCCTTCGTGGCCAAGGTGTACGGCAACGTGAGCAACCTGCCCAAGGATGCCCGCGAAGCCAGCGATGCCTTCCTGAACCGCGGCCAGGCCGACGTGCTCCTCACCTACGAGAACGAGGCCCTGCTGGCGGCCAAAGAGGGCACCGACAAGGCCACCACCCTGGTGGTGCCGGCGGTGAACATCCGCATCGATGGGCCCGTGACCGTGGTGGACCGCAACGTGGACCGCAAGGGCAGCCGCAAGGCGGCCGAGGCCCTGGCCGCCTACCTCCAAGGCGAGGAGGCCCAGGAGATCTTCGCCGAGGAGGGCTTCCGGCCCGTGAACGCGGCGGTGTGGAACCGCCGCAAGGCCTCCTTCGCACCGGTGACCACCCTGTTCACCGCCTCGGATCTGGGCGGCTGGCCCGCGATCGAGCGCACCTTCTTCGCCAACGGCGGCGTGTGGGACCGGCTGGTGGCAGCCCGACGCTGATGTGCGAACTGCTGGCCCTCAGCGCCAACACCCCAACCGACATCCGCTTCTCCTTCCACGGCCTGCGGCTGCGGGGCGGCTCCACCGGCGACCACGCCGATGGTTGGGGACTGGCCAGCTACGACCCCGACGGCCAAGGCCTGCACCTCTATCGCGAGGACGCACCAGCCGCCTTCTCGCCCGTTGCCGCGGCGGTGGCCGCCCTGGACCTGAAGGCCCACTGTTCAATCGCCCACATCCGCAAGGCCACCCGGGGCGTGGTGGCGCTGGAAAACTGTCATCCCTTCCACCGGCGCTGGCGGGGCCAGGAGTGGGTGTTCGCCCACAACGGCGACCTGCAGTCGTTGCCGCCCCTGGAGGGTGAGCACCGGCCAATCGGCCAGACCGACAGCGAAACCGCCTTCTGCTGGATCCTTCAGGAGCTGGAGCACCACCAGGTTTCTCCCGAGGATGAGGCCGGCCTGTTCGAGGCGCTGGTGGCCTGCTCGGATCGGTTGGCTGGTGAAGGCATCTTCAACGGCTTGGTAAGCAATGGAGCCTGGCTGTTCGCCTACGCCGGCACCAAGCTGCACCGGGTCACCCGGCGGGCGCCCTTCGGGCTGGTGCGGCTGGCCGATGACGATCTGAGCGTGGATTTCGCCGCCGTGACCCAGCCCAGCGATGTGGTGACAATCCTGAGCACCGTGCCGCTCACCGCTGAGGAAACCTGGCAGCCCCTGCAGGTGGGCGAAGCGATCCTGCTCAAGGCCGGCGAGATCGTGCGGCGCCGGCCGGGCCGGGGCGGACCCGGCTGAGCGCGCAGGATGGGTGCCAACCCCTCAGGTTCCGGGCGGCCCATCTCGCCGTGCTCACCCCCCATGTCCGCACCGGCCAGCCCAGGGCCCATGGTGTCCCCCCCAGTGTCCACCACCAACGTGAGCCTGGCGGAGGCCAGCCGCTTCTGGCTGCACCTGGGCCTGGTGAGCTTCGGCGGCCCCGCCGGCCAGATCGCCATGCTCCACCGCGAACTGGTGGACCAGCGGCGCTGGATCTCGGAAGCCCGCTTCCTGCACGCCCTGAATTACTGCCAGCTGCTGCCTGGTCCGGAGGCCATCCAGCTGGCCACCTACCTGGGCTGGCTACTGCACGGCACCCGGGGAGGGCTGATCGCCGGGGGGCTCTTCCTGCTCCCCTCGGTGGTGCTGCTGTTGCTGCTGAGTTCGCTCTACGCGCTGTGGGGCCATCTGCCCCTGCTGGGGGGCATCTTCTGGGCCCTCAAACCGGCCGTGCTGGCGATCGTGATCCAGGCCTCCTGGCGCTTGGGGCGTCGCACTCTGAAGGGCCCCCTGCAGGTGGTGATCGCAGCCGCCGCCCTGTTGGGATTGCAGGGACTCGGCCTGCCCCAACCTCTCCTGATCGCCCTAGCGGCGCCCACTGGCTGGATCGCTGAGCGGTTGCGACCCGGCGTCCTGGTGCCCGCCGCCGGGCATTCCACCAGAGGCTCCCAAGCTTCTGCATCGGCCCAAGCCGCCCGGCTGCCGCAGGAGCCAGCCACGGCAACGGGTCCCGCCATGGCCCAGCCGGGGGCAACCCGCGCTCCCCTCCACGGCGACGACACGGCCACCCCGCCCCACGCCCGCATCCGGCCCCGGCACCTGGCCCTCACCCTGCTGGCGGGGGGCCTGGCGGTGGTCCTGCCCCTGGTGGCGCTCACCGTGGTGGATGGCTGGAACGGCACCCTGGCCACCATGGCCCGCTTCTTCAGCCGCGTGGCCCTGGTGAGCTTCGGCGGGGCCTACGCGGTGCTGCCCTACGTGGCCCAGGGCGCCGTGGAGCGTTTCGGCTGGCTCAGCGCGGCCCAGATGGTGGATGGGCTGGCCCTGGGGGAAACCACGCCGGGGCCCTTGATCATCGTGGTGGCCTTCGTGGGGGTGCTGGGCGGCTGGCATGCCGCCGGCTCCCTGGCCTACGCCCTGTTGGCTGGGCTGGTGGTGGTGTGGTTCACCTTTCTGCCCTCCTTCCTATTCATCCTGGTGGGCGGACCCCTGGTGGAAGCCAGCCGGGGCGAAGCGCGGCTGGCCGGCCCGATGCAGGCCATCGGCGCCGCCGTGGTGGGCATGGTGGCCAGCCTGGCGCTGCTGTTCGCTGGGCCGGTGCTCTGGCCGGGGAGCCCGGGGGCCGGGCCAGACCTCGCTGCCTTGGCTCTGCTGGCGCTCGCCCTGCTGCTGCTGTTCTGGCGGCGATGGGGCGTGCTGCCCCTGATCGGCGGCGCGGCGCTGGTGGGGCTGGCGCGGGTGGGGCTGGGCTGGCTGGGGAGCTAAGTGGTGCAGCAAGTCCCAGCCAGACCATGGCGTGCCGGACTGGCCCCCAGCCCGTGCACTCAGAACGTGAAGGTGGTCTTCATCAGGCCGCCCAGCTGGTGGAAGCTGCGACTGGCCGGCGTGTCCTGCCCGAGGGGACGGTTCAGATAGAAGAGAGCCGGCATCAGCGAGATGTTGTCGGTGAGCTGGAACTTGTACCAACCCTCCAGCACCACATTGCCGTCGTTGGGGGTGGATCCATCCCGCAGGGCGGTGGCGAAGATCGGCTGGCCGATGGCGAAGCCGAGGGTGTTGGCCTTCACGAAGGCATCCTTCCATTGCAGACCCACCATCCAGCTCTGGCTGGTGGCCACGGCGGCGGGGCCGGGATCGTCGCCATAGGCGGTGCTGTTGAGGCCCCAGCCGGCACTGATCGAAGGAATCCAGCCATTGGCGCTCGGCTGCCAGAAGCCACTCAGACCAAAGGCGTTGGTGTAGGAGCCATCGGTGAAGGCCAGGCTGGCCTGCGGTGTGGCGCCGGTGATCTCGAAACCACCCTGAACCCAGGAATAGATGGCGGCCAGGCCCCAGGCCTCCTGGCTGTAGCCCAGCTGCAGGGTTCCCGCACCCTGGGAGCCGGCGGTGCCGATGCCCCCGAGGCTTGGATTGGAAATGTCGCCGTAATAGGCGATGTAATTGGCGGAAAGGCTCCAGCCCCCCTCTTTCCACCAAAGACCGGCGCCGCTGCCGAGGTTGTTGTTGTAGGCCCCGGGGGCACCCGCCAGGGTCATCACGTTGAGGAGTGTGTCGTCTGGGTAGACGCTCGGCGCCTGGGCCAGCATGTCGTCTTGCTCCACCCGGGCCCCGAAAGTGGCCGTGAAATTGGCTCCGATCGGGAACTGATAGAAGAGTCGATCAACGGACAGCACGAAGGGACAGGCGAAGTCGCGGCATTCCTGGTCGAACGCCACCTCCATCAGGGAAAGCTGGCCCGTGGGACCGCCGCCGCCGAAGGGGCTATTGCCGAAATTGCCGTCGCGCAGCACCGTGCGCAGCAGATCCTTGCCGGTGAAGCTGGTATCGAGGCTGAGCTGAATGTCATAGAGGAAGGTGGTGCCGCCCCACTCCCGGCGGCTGGAGCCCACCAGATCGCGGGAGCTGCCCCCGAAGGCATTGGCACCCACCACGTAGGTGGCCACACCGGAGAGGGTGGTGGTGGTGGAGAACTGATCCGCCACCAGCCGCCCGACCCGGGCCTCAAGCCCGTCGACACGGCCCCGTAGCTGGGCCAGTTCGGCCTGGAATTCCTTGCTGAGGCGCCGCAGCTCATCGGTGCGTTCCTGAACCCGGTCCAGGCAGGCCTGGAGCAGGGCTGCCGCCTCATAGCGGCTGATCGTGCCACCTCCTCGGAAGCTGCCGTTGGGGTAACCGGCCACGCAGCCGTAACGATCCACCAGATTGGCCAGAGCCTGATAAGCCCAATCGGTGGGGCGCACATCACTGAAGGAGGCCGCACTGGTCACCTGGTCACGGACGCCATAACGATTGAGGTCGACCAGATTCAATTCAGCCGCCCGCAGCCCCCCTGGAAGCAGGTTCACCAACAATCCCAGGCCCGCCAGAGTGGCCACTTGGCCGATGGGGAATGGGCCGGGGGAAACAACGGAGGGCCTGGTGGGCTGACATCTGGGGAACAAGAGCGGCTCAGGCGACTAATCGCGCAAAACCTACTGAATCCTCCACGGAAATCAGAGGACGTCTGCGGACGAGGACAGGGCATCGAACGCAGAGAACCAGGGTGCTCCATGGCACAAGACCCAGGCCCAGAGGTCCAGCCTCAGAACACCTCGACCGCCGCCAGGGCTGGCTCCTCTCGCCGGCGCTGCGCCGATTCGCCACAGGTCTTGGGAGTCGGAAACACCTTGCCGGGATTGGCCAGGCCCTCGGGGTCGAAGGCCCGGCGCACCAGCTGCATGGTGGCTAGATCGTCGGGGGCGAACATCCAGTCCATATAGCAACGCTTGTCGTTGCCCACCCCATGCTCGCCGCTGATACTCCCCCCCGCCGCAATGCAGAGCCGCAGAATCTCGGCCCCCAGCTCCTGCACCCGCTGCTCCACGCCGGGATCGCCGGCGCGATAAAGGATCAAAGGGTGAAGGTTGCCGTCGCCGGCATGGAACACATTGGCCACCGGCAGGCCATAGCGCTCGCTCAGCTCACCGATCGCCCGCATCACCTCCGGGAGCGCCGTGCGGGGCACCACCCCGTCCTGGAGGTAATAGCTGGGGAAGCGGCGTCCGAGGGCCGAGATCGCCGACTTGCGCCCCTGCCAGAGCCTGGCCCGGTCTTCGGCCTCGCGGGCCAGGCGCACCGTGCGGGCTCCGGCCTGGCGGCAGCGCTCGGTGGCCAGCTCCAGGGCCACCGCCACCTCCTCCTGGTGGCCGTCGAGCTCCACCAGCAGCACCGCAGCCGCATCGGCGGGGTACTCCTGGGCGCCCAGATAGTCATTGACGGCCTCAATGCAGAGGCGATCCATCATCTCCATGCCAGCCGGCAGGATGCCCGCAGCCGTGATGCCCCGCACCGCCTCGGCGGCCGCCTCCATCGAGGTGAAATCGGCCAGCAGCACCGCCACACTGGCCGGGGCCCGCAGCAGCCGCAGGGTGATCGCCGTGGCAATGCCAAGGGTGCCCTCGCTGCCGATGAACACGCCGCGCAGATCGAGCTCCGGGGTTTCGGCCAGGCCGCTGCCCAGGGTGGTGATGGTGCCATCGGGGAGCACCACCTCCATCTCCAGCACATGGTTGCTGGTCACGCCGTACTTGAGGCAGTGCACCCCGCCGGAATTCTCGGCCACGTTGCCGCCAATGCTGCACACCACCTGGCTGGAGGGATCGGGGGCGTAGTAGAAGCCATCGCCGGCCACCGCCCGGGTGACCCAGCTGTTGATCACCCCCGGCTGCACGGTGATGCGGCGGTTGGGCAGGTCGATCTCCAGCACCTTTCGCATCCGGGTGGTGGCGATCACCAGGGCGGGGGTTTCGGCCACGGCGCCGCCGGAGAGGCCGGTGCCGCTGCCCCGGGCCACGAAGGGCACCCCCTCGCGGTGGCAGAGGCGCAGCAGGGCCGCCACCTGCTCAGTGGTTTCTGGCAGCACCACCAGGGGCGGCTCCCAGCGGTGCAGGGTGAGGCCGTCGCAGTCGTAGGCCAGCAGCTCCTGGCGGGCCGCCACCACGCCCCTGGCCGGCAGGATGGCGCGGCAACGGCGCTCAATGGCGACCCAATCGATCGGGGGGCGGGGCGCTGGGGCGGGGCTGGAGGAATCGATGGGGCCGGTGGCGGTGGCGGGCGACGGGCTGGGCGCGAGCGAGGGGCCGGGTGTGAGCAAAGAGCTGAGCGCGTGCGCGGAACTGGAGGCAGCCCCGGCCACCTGGAGGGCGACCGCGCCGTCAGCGGGACAAGTTTCCATGCCCGCTTGGCTGCCCAGATCGGTGCCTGGTTGAGTGCTCGGAGCAGGCGTCACGGCGGGAAAGGGCAGCGGGCAAAGCCGCGCTCAAGGTACTCAAGGTGCGCCCATGGCCACGCTGCAGGGGGTGGTGGCCTGGCGGGGCTTCCTGTGCCACGGCAATGTCGCCAGCATCCGGCGCCTCGAAAAGCGGGTGGCGGGCATCTACATGGTCCTCTTCGCTGCCCTGATCCTGGAACCCGAACCGCCCAGATGTGCGCCGCTAGGTCAGGATGGATGACGCTCGTCAGCCCTCCGTCCGCGGATCCCGTCTTGTCGGCTTCTCCCACAGCGCCCGTTTCGACTCCTGTGCTCAACACCACCCGGTCCCAGGAGATCTTCACCGCCGCCCAGACCCTGATGCCGGGGGGCGTGAGCTCGCCGGTGCGGGCCTTCAAATCGGTCGGGGGCCAGCCGATCGTGTTCGATCGGGTCAAGGGTGCCTACGCCTGGGATGTGGATGGCAACCGCTACATCGATTACGTGGGCAGCTGGGGCCCCGCCATCTGCGGCCACAGCCACCCCGAGGTGCTCGCCGCCCTGCAGGCGGCCCTCGAGAAGGGCACCAGCTTCGGCGCCCCCTGTGAGCTGGAGAACGTGCTCGCCGAGATGGTGATCGAGGCGGTGCCCTCGGTGGAAATGGTGCGTTTCGTGAATTCCGGCACCGAGGCCTGCATGGCGGTGCTGCGTCTGATCCGGGCCTTCACGGGCCGCGAGAAGCTGATCAAATTTGAGGGCTGCTACCACGGCCATGCCGACATGTTCCTGGTGAAGGCCGGCTCCGGGGTGGCCACCCTGGGCCTGCCCGATTCGCCGGGCGTACCGAAGGCCACCACCGCCGCCACCCTCACCGCCCCCTACAACGACCTCGAGGCGGTAAAGGCCCTGTTCGCCGCCAACCCTGGCGAAATCGCCGGGGTGATCCTGGAGCCGGTGGTGGGCAATGCCGGCTTCATCACACCCGAACCGGGCTTCCTGGAGGGCCTGCGGGAGATCACCAAGGACAACGGCGCCCTGCTGGTGTTCGACGAGGTGATGACCGGTTTCCGGATCAGCTACGGCGGCGCCCAGGCGAGATTCGGCATCACGCCCGATCTCACCACAATGGGCAAGGTGATCGGCGGCGGCCTGCCGGTGGGGGCCTACGGCGGCCGGGCCGACATCATGGCGATGGTGGCGCCGGCCGGCCCGATGTATCAGGCGGGCACCCTCAGCGGCAACCCGCTGGCGATGACCGCCGGCATCAAAACCCTCCAACTGCTGAAGCAGCCCGGCACCTACGAGCGACTGGAGCTGATCACCAAGCGCCTCAGCGATGGCATCCAGGCGGCGGCCCGCGATGCCGGCCTGCCGATCACCGGCGGCAACATCAGCGCCATGTTCGGCTTCTTCCTCTGTGAGGGGCCGGTGCGCAACTTCGAGGAGGCCAAGGCCACCGACACCGTGCTGTTCGGCAAGCTGCACCGGGCGATGCTCGAGCGGGGTGTGTACCTGGCCCCCAGCTCCTACGAGGCGGGCTTCACCTCCCTGGCCCACAGCGATGCCGACATCGACGCCACCCTGGCCGCCTTCCGCGACAGCTTCGCGGCCATCGTCTGAGCCGCGGTCCGCTAGACCCAGGCACCTCCGCCTTAGCATCCCCGCAGCCAGGCAATCCTGCTGGAGTCCCCGTTCGCCATCGCCGGGTCATCCCGACTGGATCGCCGTCAGCGCGGAGCCCTGAGGCTGTCCTCCCTCCTGGCGGCAGCGATCGGGATGCTCGCGATCCTGGGCCAGCAGGCCGATCCCTCGGCCAAGCCCGTGGCTCCGGTCGGTTCTTCCGGCAGCGCCCTCACGATCGGGGCCGTGATCGCCCTCACCGGCAACGCCAACCTCTACGGCCAGGACCAGCGGCTGGGCCTCGATCTGGCCCGGCGGTGGTCGGAATCCCTTCCCCTGGCACCGGGCGATCCACCCCGCCGCCCCCTGAAGCTCCAGCTGGAGGACGGCGGCAGCGATGAGGCAACGGCCATCGCCGCCTTCAACCTGCTGATCAAGCAGGGGGTCCTGGCCCTGATCGGCCCCACTCTCTCCCAGCAGGCCTTCGCCGCCGACCCGATCGCCCAGCGCCGCGGTGTGCCGGTGGTGGCCCCTTCGAACACCGCCAAGGGGATCCCCCAGATCGGCCCCTTCATCAGCCGAGTGTCGGCCCAGAGCTCGGTAATCGCGCCGCTCTCGATCGCCGAGGCCCTGCGGCGCGACCCCGCCATCCAGCGGGTGGCGGTGTTCTACGCCCAGGACGACGCCTACAGCGCCGCCGAAGTGCTGATCTTCCAGAAGGCCCTCAAGGCCCGGGGCCTTGCACCCGTCACGGTGCAGCGCACCCAGCTGGCCGACAACGACTTCCAGATCCCGATCACCGCCGCCCTGCAGCTCCAGCCCCAGCTGGTGGTGATCTCGGTGCAGGCGGTGGCTGGCGGCAACCTGATCCGCCAGCTGCGAGAGCTGGGCTACCGCGGCCAGATCGTGGTGGGCAACGGCCTCAACACACCGAACATCTACCCGATCTGCCAGCGCTGGTGCGACGGCATCCTGATCGCCCAGGCCTACAGCCCGGAGCTGGACACGCCGATCAACCGCACCTTCCTGCGCCTCGTCCGAGGCAGCAATCCCGGCCAGGCCCCCTCCCAGATCGCCGCCCAGGCCTGGAGCTCCTACCAGGTGCTGTTCGAGGCGGTGCAGCGGCTGCAGCAGCGCGGCGGCTTCGAGGGCCTGAACCTCGGCCAGACCCGGGCTGCCCTGATGGAGGAACTGCTGGCCGGTCGGTACGACACCCCACTGGGCCCGATCCATTTCCAGAAGGATGGCGAGTTGGTGCAGGGCCGCTTCTATGTGGCTGAGGTGCGCATGGATCCCGGTGGCCGCACCGGCCGCTTCGCCCTGGTGGGGGATGCCAGCGCGCCTGCTTCCTCGGCTCCAGCCGCCACCTCTGCCGCCACTCCCGCGGCGTCCCCGCCAGAGCGATGATCGAAAGCCTGCTCCAGACGCTGCTCAACGGCGCCGCCAGCGGTGGGGTGTATGCCCTGGTGGCCCTGGGTTACACCCTGGTGTTCTCGGTGCTGGGGGTGATCAACTTCGCTCTGGGGGCCTTGTTTTCGCTCGGCGGCTACCTCACCTATCTGCTGATGGGCGGCCGCATCAGCGCCAACGGCGCCCTGCCGGGCTGGGGACTACCGCTGGCGCTGCCCTTCCCGCTGGCGCTGCTGCTGGCAGCGGCCCTCACCGGCCTGGCCTCGCTGGTGGTGGAGCAGCTGGCCTTCGCGCCACTGCGCCGCCGCAACGCCGAGCCACTGCTTTATCTGATCACCAGCCTCGGCGCCGGCCTGGTGCTGGTGAACCTGCTGCAGATGCTGATGGGCGCCGAGGGCTATGCCTTTCCTGCCAATGCCTTGGCGGGGCTGCCCGCCGCCGTGATGGTGGCCGGCGCCCGGATCCGGAGCGTGCAGGTGCTGCTGCTGGCGGTGTGTGCAGCGGCGGTGCTCGCCCTCACCCTCTGGCTGGAGCGCAGCCGCGGCGGCCGGGCCCTGCGGGCCGTGGCGGAGGACGCCACCACCGCCCGGCTGCTGGGCATCAACAGCGACGCGATGCTGCGACTGGCCTTCCTGCTCAGCGGTGCCCTAGCCGGCCTGGGCGGCGGCCTGATCGGGGTGAGCATCAGCCTGCCGGGCCCCTATGTGGGCATTGGCTACGGCCTCAAGGGCCTGGCGGTGCTGGTGCTGGGCGGCCTGGGCAGCGTGCCGGGGGCCATCGCCGGCGGCCTGCTGATGGGCCTGGCGGAGGCCCTGGTGCCGAGCCAGGCCTCCGGCTGGCGCGATGCCCTGGCCTTCGCGATTCTCTTCGCCGTGCTGCTGCTGCGCCCGAGCGGCCTGCTGGGGCGGCGGCTGGTGGAAAAGGTGTGATGGCCGCTGAGCTGTGCAGTCAGATGGCCTCTGAGCTCCGCGTTGAGATGGCCGCTGTGATGAACGCTCTGAAACCAGTGGCCCTGTGCGTCGTGAGCGGTATTGCGATGGGCACCAGAGCTGCCAAGCCTGGGGCGCCGCAGGAGCCCCGATGATCGACAACGGCCTGCTGGTGCAAATGCTGATCGGCGCCCTGCTGGGGGTGTCGGTGTATCTGCCGCTGGCGGCGGGGCAACTCTCGTTGGCCACACCAGCCTTCTACGCCGTAGGCGGAACCCTGGCCGCCCTGCTCTCCACCAGTTGGCCGGCCCTTGGCGCAGGCGCCAAGGGCAGCCTGCCGCTGGCCTCCTTCCTGCTGGAGTTGCTGCTCGGGGGGCTGCTGGCCGGCGGCCTGGCCCTGCTGGTGGGGCGGCTGGTGCTGCGCCTGCAGGGCATCTACCTGGCGATCGCCACCATCGCCCTGGTGGAGATCGTGCGGGTGGCGATCCTCAACCTGCCGTTCACCGGTGGCGCCATCGGCATCTTCGGCATCCCGCAGCCCTTCCCCACCACCGCGGGCTACCTGCTGCCAGCCCTTGGCCTGCTGGCCCTGGCGGGTTGGGTCTGCCAGCGGCTCGAGGTGATGCCCCTGGGCCGGGCCATGGCCGCCGTTCGCAACGATGAACTCGCCGCCGGCTGCATGGGCATCGATACCACCCGGGTGAAGCTCACCGCCTTCGTGCTCAGCGCCGTGCTGGCCGGCAGCACCGGCGCCCTAGCGGCCCATTTCCTCAACACCTGGAACGCCCGCCAGGGGAGCTTCGAAACCAGCGTGACCATGCTGGCCTTCGTGATCCTGGGGGGCTCGCGCAGCTGGCTGGGGCCTGTGGTGGGCGGCCTCTTACTCACTGCGCTGCCCGAACTGCTGCGGCCAGTGGGCGATGGGCGGCTGGTGCTGTTCGGGCTGGTGATCCTGCTGGGGCCGGTGCTGTTCCCCCAGGGGCTGATCACCCCCGCTCTGTTGGAGCGACTGGGGCGGGTGGGCGAGCGCGCTGAACAGGGGGAGCCACAGGGATGACCATCCACACCGTCCCCCCAGGAACAGCTCCAGCGCCGCCGCCCCTGCTGGAGGTGCAGGCGCTCACCTGCCGCTTCGGCGGCCTGGTGGCGCTCGATCGAGTCAGCTTCGCAGTGCAGCCAGGCGAGATCTTCGGGCTGATCGGCCCCAACGGGGCCGGCAAGACCACCCTCTTCAACCTGATCTCCGGCCTCACGCCCCCCAGCAGCGGGGCGGTGCTGTGGCGGGGCGCGCCAATCACAGGCCTGCCGCCCTTCCGGCGCAACCGACTGGGGCTGGCCCGCACCTTCCAGAACCTGCGCCTCTTCGATGGCCTCTCGGTGCTCGACAACCTGCTGGTGGCCCTGCAGCGCCAGCCGGGGGAATCGCTGCTGGGGGGACTGCTGGCCAGCGCCAGCCACCGCCGGGCCGAAAGGCAGCGACTGGAGCGGGCGGGCCAGCTGCTGGAGGAGCTAGGGCTAGGGGGCCTGGCCGGGCGGCCGGCGGGCACCCTGGCCTACGGCGACCGGCGACGGCTGGAGATTGCCCGAGCCCTGGCCACCCGGCCCTCCCTGTTGCTGCTCGATGAACCGGCCGCCGGCATGAATCCATCCGAGAAGGACGATCTCTGCGGCCTGATCAGCCAGCTACGCCGTCGCCACGGGCTCACGGTGATGGTGATCGAGCACCACGTGCCCCTGCTGATGCGTCTCTGCGACCGCATGGCGGTGCTCGATTTCGGGGTGCGGATCGCCCTCGGCACCCCGGAGCAGGTGCGCCACGACCCCCGCGTGATCGAGGCCTACCTGGGAGGAGCCCAGCCATGACCGTGCCAGCCACCGAACCCTTGCTGCGGCTGGAGGGGCTGGCGGTGCGCTACGGCAGCGTGCAGGCCCTGGCCGGCATCGATCTGGAGGTGCGGCAGGGGGAGCTGGTGGCGCTGCTGGGATCGAACGGCGCCGGCAAGACCACCACCCTGCGAGCGATCTCCAGGCTGATGAATGCCAGCGGCGGCCGCATTCTCTGGCGGGGTGCCGACCTGGCGCCGCTGAGCACCGAACGCACCGTGAAGCTGGGCATCAGCCACTGCCCGGAGGGTCGCCGGGTGCTGGCCCGCCAGAGCGTGGCCGCCAACCTGGAGCTCGGCGCCTGGCTGCGCCACGAGCGCTCCGCCATCGCCGCCGACCTGGAGCGCTGCTATGGGCTGTTCCCCCGCCTGGCCGAACGCCGCCAGCAGCTGGCGGGCAGCCTCTCGGGCGGCGAGCAGCAGATGTTGGCGATCGCCCGCGCCCTGATGGGCCGCCCCACCCTGCTGCTGCTCGATGAACCGAGCCTGGGCCTGGCGCCGAAGCTGGTGGTGGAGGTGATGCGGGCGCTGGCGCAGCTACACCACGAGGGGCTCACGTTGCTGCTGGTGGAGCAGAACGCCCAGGCGGCCCTGGAGATCGCCGATCGCGGCTACGTGCTGGAGGCCGGCAAGCTGACGCTGCAGGGCCCCGCCGCCGATCTGCTCAGCGATCCGAGCCTGCGGGCCGCCTACCTAGGCGAACGCTGAGGGTAGAGCGAACACCCATACTCAGGATCATTTCGATCCCGGATACATGGCGGAGCTCAACCGCTCCATCACACCACTGATGCTTTGGCGATGGGCGTGGGCTGTGCCTTTGCCGGATTGTTTTTCGGTTGGAATCTGGGCTTGGCCAGGGGGGGCACATTGGGTCTGGGCCTGGCCTTGGTCGTGGTGGCGATTCTCTACCTCACCTTCACCCTCAGTTATGCCGAACTGGCCTGCGCTATCCCCCGGGCAGGCGGGGTCATGTCCTATGCCGACCGCGCCCTCGGCAGGAGCTGGAGCTTATTGCCCTGCTGCTGTCACTGCTTCTCTTGCTGTCGATTCTGCTGAGCCATCGCAGCTTGGGATGCATCTATCTAGCCCTCATGGCCGTCAGCCTTTTGATTCACCAGCGCACGTCAACTTTGACAGCCCCTTTGTAAGAAGGCCTGGAGCTACTGGTAGGGGCTGCGGCTATGTGGGCGGAACGTGCGGGCGACGACGCGGCGTTCGCGGCTGGACCATGCTAAGATCAACAATCATCCTGCATTAACGCAATGGCAAATAAACAAAACCCCCTATCTTCTGCGCTCTCGAGTCTCTTGGTTCTCCTCGCCGGCGCCGGCGGGCTGGCGCTGGTGGCGTGGGTCACGCTCGTGATGCTCGACCTCAAGCACCTCAACACCTCAGGCTTCACCCTGCCTTAATCACTCCGGCAGGCTGCGTGTCGCTGCACCCCGCCCCAAAGAAGGCCGGGCGGCTGGCGACAGTCCGCCACCCCATTCGTGGATCCTGCAACACAAACGCTAGTGTTGATGCATCTGCATCAACAGCCGTGCCCCAGCTCCGCCCGCCGCCTTCACCAGCGCCCGCCGCCGCGCCACTCGGCCGCGCGCCATCCGAGCAAGCCACCACAGCCTCAGCGCCGGTCGCCGCGCACGCCGCACCCCTCTCCAACAGCCAGCTGCTGCTCCAGTCCGTGCTGCGTGCCGCCGATCAACTGGAACTGAGCCGCAGCGCCCTGGCCTTGGTGCTCGGCCGCGACCGCTCCCTGTTCAGCCGCGGCAAGGGCATCGAGCCGGCCTCCAAGACCGGCGAACTGGCGTTGCTGCTGGTGCGCCTCTACCGCAGCCTGGCCGTGCTGGTGGGTAATGATCCCGCCCAAATGCGCCACTGGTTCCACACCGCCAACCACCACACCGGCGGCGTGCCGGCCGAACAGGTGCAGCGCACCGAATCGCTGGTAGAGATCGTGCATTACCTCGATGCGATGCGGGCGCGGGTCTGAGCGCCGATGGATCTGCAGGCCATCGCCGCTGCCACCGCCGAAACCCCCCTCGATGGCACGGTGCTGCGCCTGGTGCAGCAGCAGGGCATCGACAGCCTGGCCCCCTTGGTGGACGACCTCGACCAGCTGGCCCGCCTGGAGACGCTGGTGGAGGCCAGCAAACCGCCTGCCCCCTTGTCGCAGCAGCCGAACACCCCCCGCCATCGACTGCTGGTCACGCCATTCCGCTACCCACCGCTGCGCCATGGCTCACGCTTCGGCTCACGGCAGGAGCGGGGCATCTTCTACGGCTCCCGCTGCCGCCAGGGGGCACTGGTGGATGGGGCCTACTACAGCCTGCTGTTCTGGGAGGGCATGGCCGAGAAGCCGGCCGAACCGATCCGTCGCCGCCAGACGCTGTTCTCGGTGCTGATCGGCAGCGAACGGGGCAGGAGGCTGCAGGAGCTGAGCGAAGCCGCCGTGCAGGCCGCCCTGCGCCATCCCAGCCACTACGGCCCCACCCAACGACTGGGCAGCTGGATGCGCGAAGGCGGTGTGGAGGCCTTCGAATACCTCAGCGCCCGCTCACGGCAGCCCCTGGTGCAGGTGGGTCTGTTCAGCCCATCGGCCCTGCGCTCCACCCCCTTCGATCAACTGGACCTCACCGCCGAGATCCGCAGCGATCAGGCCACTTTCCTCAGCCATGACGACGGTCAGGTGCATGCCTTCCCGCGGCAGGAGTTTCTGGTGGATGGGGTGTTGCCGCAGGCGGCGGTGTGAGCGGGAGGCAGAAAGCAGCCCAGCCGACCGCAGTGTTGGATCAATACAAACGGTGATTCGATGTACCCCCATAAGAAACCCGGCCCTGGATTCATCGATCGGAAAACAGCCGTACCGGAGGAAGGGCTCATGGCCTGCCACTCAAGGGCAGCGGTAAGCATCCGCTTCACGCTCTAACCAGGCACAACACCTGAAGCCAAGTGCAACGTTACCGCTGAGTAGAAGCGGCCGCTCTCGTTTGCTGAATCAAGTGCGGGAAGGATGGCTGCCAACCTGGAAGGATCGATGATTCCCTCGGAGGCGATGCTTTCAACCTCTGTATCAAGATCAAGGCCAAACATCTTCCAGGTTGTGTAGTCGTCGATGACCGCTGAAACGGTCGCGTATCGTCGATTCATGAGCCCAACCTCGCCGAAACGGCGGTAAAGCGTAAGCCCCATATCGACATTGCAATGCTTTACCGCCCGGGCGAACACCACGTCGAAAACCTCCCGATCAGGGTGATCAATCCTGATGCCCATCCAGTCGGGCTCTGCCGCCACAATAACGCCGCCGGGCTTCACCACCCGAGCAAGCTCCGCCAATACTGCGTTCGGTCTTTCAAGGTGCATGAGCACGCGTTCGCAGTGTGCCGCATCGAAGTAACCGTCAGCAAAGGGCAAGGCGTAAGCGTCCCCCACTTGAAGGTCAACACAGTCGCCCAAACCCTCGGCTCTGACCTTGTCCCGAGCCTGTGCCATCAGGTCGAGTGAGTGATCGACTCCTACGACCCTCCCCTCGACTCCCACTGCCTTGGCCAGACGCGGCAGGAAGACTCCATTGCCACAGCCAAGCTCCAAAACCTTCGCGCCCGGACTCAGCGCCAGTAGTTCCATGGCACGCTCGGCAACATGCCGAATAACGTCGCTGTCAGCCACCTTGTCTAGGTAGTCCGATTGGTCGATAGCATGTTGGCGCAGGTATTCAGGCTGCCAAGACTTTGACTCGAATTTCGAAGCATCACCCTGTGACATTGCGGCCACCAAACTCATGTTCAGCCTGATGAGTGCAGGCTACAGCAGAAGCTGTAAGATTGCAGAATTGGTCAGCACTGAAGAGGCCGCTTTCGACCGCTCACATGCAGGTTTAACCCAACTGTGCGAAACCGATCGCCTAGTTGCCGGAATGCAATCGACACTGCACCCTCCTACTGACGCCACCGCATCAAGAGAATCGGTAGCACAAGCGATGCAAGCAAGTAGATCAGAACCGTACCGATCACTGTGGCCTGCTGCTGGGGAAAAGCGCCGGATGCCAACAGCAGCGCGATGGCGGGATGACGCGACACCGTGGCCGAGGCAAGGGCGCCGCGGATGGACCGATCCGGTCCGCCGAGCAACTCGCCAAACAACAGACCAAAGACGATGACAACCAGGATGAGCAGCACGGTGCCCTCGCCAATGAGCGCCAGCATCTTGGGGCCATGGATGCCCAGCAGCACCACCGCACCGAGTAGGACCACCAAACTGCCGACCCGATCGGCAACGGCACCCAGCCTCGGGGAGCTGAGGGGAAAGAGTTTGGCGAACCCGATGCCGAGGCCCAGGGGGAGCACCACCGTGGCCAGCAGCACCATCACCATCGCCCTTGGATCCAAGATGGTGGTTACTCCGAACAGCCGCTCGACAACTTCAATCATCAGCGGCACCACCAGTAAGGAGACGGCGGTGGAGAGCAACTCCAGGCCGATGACGTAGTCCGCCCTGGCGCCCAGCGCCGTACCCTTTTTGGCCCACGGCGGTAGCACGGGCGAGACCGCAAAGCCCACCAACACCGCTCCCACGCCCTGCCGCAGGGGCAGCAGCGACACCAAAAGCAGCACGAGGGCCGGAAAAAGCACGTACATCGCCAGCAGGGAGCGCAGGGTCAGCTGTGGGCGGCGCAACAGCAACAGCGGCTCCTCCAGCCGTGCCCGGGCGCCTATGCCGAACACCAGCAGCACCACACCCAGCAGCAACACCAACTTGATCAGGGTTGTGGGATCCACAGGATTTCAACTTTAGCAATTAGAATACCATGAAAGAATCCGAATAGCGGTTGGCGGTGCTTACGCAGCTTGCAACAAATGAGTTGAGCCAATCTCAGAAAGCTACGTTGCGCAGCCTGTGCGAGAAACGGATGACTGTCGGCAAGTAATGGAGACCATGGAAGCACTAGCAGCCTGCATCAAGACATGGCATTCACTCGATTCCACCATAGCCTGGGCGCCGCACCGTGCTGCACTCCGATGCGCCAAGGCGGGTGAGTGTCTTCGCCGCAAGGAAACCGGGAAAGCTGCCGCCCTAAGTCGATGCGCTTACACAGCGGCGAAGATCACTGTAAGAATTATGTGTGAATTTGTGTATGCGGCATTATCCCACAATTGCAAGCGGAATAAGGGAATCTCTGGGCAATAGGGATTTGAACAGCCGCTGAGATCAGCAAAGCTGCTTTTGGCCCTGATCTGCCTCTGAGACCATGTCTGGAGGCTCTATGGGCTCATTCCCAGCCCCTTTTGGCTGA
>Ga0209298_10000714_pt1 | contig 22156 bp, 19 predicted proteins | sample S_140806_EF_Meta_FD_187325 | JGI IMG/M metagenome (GOLD analysis project Ga0209298, IMG submission 187325) | Freshwater microbial communities from Lake Simoncouche, Canada to study carbon cycling - S_140806_EF_MetaG (SPAdes) (version 2) | ecosystem: Environmental > Aquatic > Freshwater > Lake ...
GGGGGGGGCGCGAGAATTATGCCCAAGGCGCACAAAATACGTTAGTCGGGGGCGCACGTAATAGAATCGCATTTGCTACTGATAGCTTCCTTGGCGGCGGAGAGGGCAACCTTATCGGTGCTAATGCTATTAGCAGTTATAGCACCTTAAGTGGAGGCATGAGTAATCAAGCGCGGGCATCTTTTTCCGTGATCTCAGGGGGTGAGGCCAACGTGGTGACCGGACCTTACGGCGCCATTGCCGGAGGCTACGGTTGCATAGCGACCAACTACGCTTTTGCGGCTGGAGTGAGATCGATGGCGACCAATACCGGCTCTTTTGTTTGGTGTGGTCAAGCCGGGGTGGATACGACCTCCACCAACAACAACTCCTTTACGGTGCGTTGCCAGGGGGGTGCAAGGTTTCTCACCACCTCCGCACAAACCCCCGCCGCGCTGGTGGGGGTTCGGTTGGCAGGGGGAGCCACGGCCTGGGCGGTATTGAGCGACAGCAATGCTAAAACGGGATTTCAGCCTATCCGGCAGCGCGAGGTGTTGTCCAAGGTGGCCTCCCTCCCCGTCCGTGCCTGGGAGTACAAACATGATCCGGGCCGGCGCTACCTCGGCCCCACTTCCCAGGATTTCCGGGCCAGCTTCGGCCTGGGGGACGATACCTCAATCAACACGTTGGATGCGGATGGGGTGCTTTTCGCCTCCGTGCAGGGTCTGGTGCAGGAGTTGGAGGAGCGGGACCGGGCAGCGGCTTGGCGGGAACTGCAACACGCCTCGGCTTTGGTCGAGCGGGACGGAGAGATCGAAGGCCTTAAAAAAGACATCAGGGAGCTGAAGGACAGGATAGATTCGATGTTGCCTCCCAGTACGGTAAAAAAATAACATTCCCAAATTAGAAGATTTCTGGGGCATCGATTGGGGACGGAGGGCTAAAGAACCAGATTTCTTTTTCTGGAATAATAATAACACTTCGCTAATCATCCAATTTAGTGAACAAGCGGATTGAAAGAGATGAGGCGAATAAAGGTGGGGTAAATGGCAAAAAGAATTATCCCAAAAGGGATAAAACACAGTATTCTGGTGGGATGCGGTTTGACATTGTTGTTGTTTTAGGAATGCATCGGAGTGGGACGAGTGCCTTCACAAAAGGGTTAGAGCTTTTTGGGGTAGATCTTGGTCAAAATCTGCTGGCAGGAGATGAAAATAATCCCAAAGGATACTTTGAGGATAATCAACTAATCACTATTAACGATAATATTCTGCGAACAAGCGGGTTATTTTGGTCGACTTTTCAATTTATCGAGCCAGCTGATCTTTTAGGGCCAAGGTTTCAAAAAGAGCAAAATGAAGCTAGGGAGTTTTTGAAAGGTAAGTTGGCCCAAGGAACCCCGATTGGGCTGAAAGACCCTCGGCTGTGCAGGACCTTGCCATTATGGCAAAAGATCTTAGTCGAGATGGGAGTTCGGGTGGGGTATTTGCTAGTTTTTCGCGATCCATTTGAGATTGCGTCCTCTCTTGAAGAACGCGACGGGATGTCGGTCGACTACGGATTGGCGTTATGGGGTAGCTATCAAACGGATGCCCTGCGTCATACTGAGGGTAAGTCACGCCTTTTTGTGGGATTCCATCAACTACTGGCAAACTCTGAACGAGAATTGGCACGAATGTCGGAATTTCTGGAAACTGCATGGGAGCCAGACGCTAAATCAACTCTTGAGTACGAAAAGAAATTTTTAGAATCGGATCTGCGCCATCATCAGACGAAAAATGGTCAGACTCTAGAGCCGGCCGCACTTCAGGCACTTGCTCTGGCTCTTGATAAGGTTTGTCAAAAAAGCGATAAAAAAGAGCTGGAGGATGTAGAGAATGCGGGGAAAGAGGCTCTTCAGGGGATGATGCAAATGAGCGATCTCATCAGAAAAAATAACCAAAATTTACTTCGATCAAATAGTTCTGTGGAACTCTTCTACTCGAGGGATCTAGGAGATTTCTCTGAAGAGCGCAAATTCAGTAGATCCTTGAGTATAACGCCGGGTTCTCAGGAAGTCATCAACGTGTCTCTGAGTGGCGATGTCGGGCTAGCGCCTTACTGGCGACTAGATCCAGGATGTCAGCCTGGAATGATCCATCTTCTTGGAATGAAGTTCCTCAACTTGAAGGGGCATGTTGTTTGGGATCTGCAGGATCATCGGGAGCAAGTATTAGTGCAAGGCACAGGACTTAATCTCCCCTTTCCTCCGGTGGGGGTGGAGGTGGTCTCCACGGGCACTGACCCCAACATTATTCTGCCCGTATTACCTGCCGAGGCACTGCCCATTGCCTCTATCCATATTGATATCGAAATTAACGCGACACAGGAAAAAATAACTAATCTGGTCCAGCTACAGGCTCAGAAAGTTGCGCATCTTCTACAGGCCGTGAAAGAGAAGGACTTACAAGCCGAACAGATCAAGGCGTCTTTAGATGCGAAGGAAAAGGAAATCGCTCAAGCCGAAAAAATCGATGAAAAAATGGAGCAGATTCGGCAGGAAATGAAGGCGGATCAAAAGGAATCCAAGCTGGTAGTCAAGAGGGCGGAAGAAGTGCAGGCAACTAGTGAGAAGCAAAATGTGAGTTTGCAGAATACCCTCAGTCAGATGCGCCAAGAGATGGCGATGGATCGAGAGGAATCCAAGCTGGTAATCAAGAAGGTGGAAGAGGAGCGGGCAACTCGTGAGAAGCAAAATGTAAGTTTGCAGAATGCCCTTAATCAGATCCGGCAGGAGTTGGTAGCAGACCAAGAGAAATTCAAGCTGGTAGTCAAGAAAGTGGAAGAAGAGCGGGCAACTAGTGAGCAGCAAAATGTAAGTTTGCAAAATACTCTGAGTCAGATCCGCCAAGAGATGGCGGTGGATCGAGAGGAATCTAAGCTGGCAGTCAAGAAGGTGGAAGAGGAGTGGGCACAGCAGCGAAAAGCCCAGCAGGAGGCGGTCGAGAAATCGGTGTTAGAAGTAAAGAAAGAGATAGTGGCAGAAATTCATTCTTTGATTGCAAATTTAGCAAATCAGGGAGAGAAGAACCGATTAACGGTTTCGGCGCGGATTGACTCTGTGGAGGAAGGCATGGGAAGGCGCATAGTTGAGGTGGGCGAATACGCTGCGAAAATACAAAAGGCATTGGTATCCCCATCCAGTTATCTGATTCCAACCCCTTTTTCTTGGTACAGTTTTCTCAATAAAATGCTGAATATTCAAAAACGCATTTGGCTAAATAAAGAAAAGGAATCGGGAGAGGCGCCCAAACGCCCTGGATTTTGGCGAAGGCTCGAACGCCGTATCCGGATGAGAAGAAAGAGATGGATCGGTCGAATCGGTTTTGAACGGGAATGGTATTTGAAAGAATACCCAGACGTAGCGCGGGCAGGAATCGACCCTATTGAGCACTATATTTCTTACGGCGAAAATGAAGGAAGGTTTAAATCCAAAAAACAACAAGAAAGAGCGACCCTAAAAGCTAACAGACCTACACAAGAAGAACATAAGAGAGCCTTAAATTCACATCGCTTGAGACAGCGTACAGCCTTCTCAATGAGTAAAGCTAGATTGCCATTCAATCTACGGAGGGAAGAGCGTCAAAACCCGCGGGAAGCGCCTCCTATCTCAATTCTAATGCCAGTACACGATGCTCCACAAGATATCCTTGAATCCACCCTTCTTTCCGTTCTCAACCAAACGAGCTCAAGCTGGGAACTCATCGTTGTAAATGATGCATCAAAAATGCCACACGTAGAAAAACTACTAACTAGCTATGCCAAACAAGACTCGCGCATTAAATATCACCAACGGAAAAACAATGGCGGTATAAGCGTAGCGACCAACGATGCACTTTTACTCGCATCGTATGAGTACGTGGCTTTTGTAGATCACGACGACCTTCTCGATAAAAAAGCCCTAGAGTATTGCAGCCAGGCTATCGCGACCACGGGAGCAGATGCAGTGTACACGGACCAAGACACGATCGACGCGAATGGGCAGAGCATCAATACATTCTATAAACCGGATTGGTCCCCCGAGTACTTGCGTCACGTAATGTACGTAGGGCATCTTCTGGTTGTACGACGCGCACTCGCTCAGGCCGTTGGAGGGTTTCGTAGCGAGTTCGATGGGGTACAGGATTTTGATTTCATGCTTCGGTTTGGCGAAAAGACAAACAATATCGCACACATTCCAAAAGTGCTTTATCACTGGCGAGCAATTCCTGGGAGTCTGGCCTCTTCGACTGATGCCAAAGATGGTATTAGCTCGCTCCAGTGCAGGGCTGTGCAGGAACATATCGAGCGAATGGGTGTTCTCGCGAAAGCGCAAGAAAACCCTAAGTATCCACATCGATGCGTCATCGTACCCCATATGACGCATTTCCCTAAAGTATCAATTGTCATTCCCTCGAAAGATCATCCAGAACTTATCGGTCCTTGCTTGGCATCGATTTATGCTTTTACGAAGTATCCAAATTTTGAAGTGATCGTTGTTGATACGGGTACAACAGATTCAAGCGCTAAACAGATCTTGGTATCCCACCCTGTTCGTCTGGTGAAGTTTAGCCGCCCCTTTAATTTTTCTGAAGCGTGTAATGTTGGAGCGAGAGCTGCAACTGGGGACATATTCGTCTTCCTCAACAATGACACGACGGTTGTCTCCCCTGAGTGGTTGCATCATTTTGTTTTTCATCTCTCGGTGTCAGACGTTGGGGCCGTAGGTCCCCTGCTCTTGTTTCCTGACGGAACAATCCAGCATGCGGGCACCGTTCTTGGACCGCGAGGAACGGCAGATCATGTTATGAGGGGCTCTTCGCCCGAATCCGACGGCTACGCTGGTTCTTTATCCTCACCGCGCGAGGTTTCTGCGCTCACGGGAGCATGTCTAGCAATTCGGCGCGATACCTTTGATTCGGTTGACGGCTGGAGCGAGTTTTACATGACCCACTATCAAGATGTTGATCTTTGTCTTCAGTTGAGGAATCGCGGTTTGAGATGTATTTTCACGCCAGATGTTCGACTCGTGCACCATGAGAGTCCAAGCCGTGGAAGTCGTTACGACCTCTTGGACCGCATGCTGCTAATTGACTCTTGGCAAGACGTAATAGAAAAAGGGGATCCTGCATACCCACGCGCTTTTTCGCTGGAGCGGTTGGATTACTCGGACTGCAAAGTAGCTGTGGAGTTAGCACATGAATGACATCTGGCTCGCATGTCATGCTCCACTCGATTCAAATAGTGGCAAGCATGTTTTAGCAGTCGCAAATGAACTGGGTCGAAGAGGAAACTCGGTAATTGCTTGCGCACCAGAACATGCGTCGGAAAATGTCAAAATTGAAAATGGGGTAAAATTCTATACGTTTGCAGAATTAGTCAATGGAGCTAAAAAAACCCCGCCAGATTTAATCCACATTTGGACGCCACGAGAAAAAATGCGAGAGCTTTATCGTTCTATATGCAAGCAATTCGCGGCCGAAATCCCTTATATTGTTCATCGTGAGGACAATGAGATGATTATACTTGCTGACCAAATGAGAATATCTTTGGATGAGATTGAGGAAGTACGTCGCGGTCTCCGTAAGCTCGAGGTGCCTGGTCATCTTACCCACCCAGCCTATGGAAGCCAAATGCTAGCATCTGCGTCTGGAGTCACAGCATTGATTGAGTCATTGACTGTAAATCTGCCTGAAGGCTTGCCGCACAAAGTTTTCGCCCCTGGATTCGACCCGATCTTTTCGACTCCCGTTTTAAACGCAGGAAGAATTGTTCGTGACCGGTACCGAATTTCTTCGAAGACGTTTTTGGTGACATATACAGGAAATGTTCACGATTCTAATGTGGCCGAGGTGCGGAGTTTGTATTTAGCTATCGCACTTGCAAACAGGATGGGAACTCCTGTGAGACTTCTACGGACGGGTTCGGATTGCGCGCAACTCGATGACCATGGCGTGGAAGAGCTTCGGAAACACGAAATAAATCTCGGCTTCGTGCCGCGAAATGATCTTCCGCTGCTCATACATGCTGCTGATCTTCTCATCCAACCAGGAGCTGTCGACGATTGGAACGCTCAGCGCTTCCCATCAAAACTTCCAGAATTTCTTGCCTCAGGCCGGCCCGTTATGCTTCCCAAAGTAAACCTCGGAACTTTTTTACAGAATGGGGTTAACGCAATAGTTCTCGAAAAAGCAAATGCGCAGGCCATTACTACTGGTTTGCTCGAATGGCTTCCGCGAAAGGACTGCCTACAAAAAATTGGTGCTGAAGGAAGGGCGTTTGCTGAGAAATATCTTAAATGGAGCAAGGCTGTCGATAGAATAGATGAGTTGTACCGCAGGATACTCGAGCGACCTCTATCTGTTAAAAAAGCCGATAAGGAGAGTAATTAATATTTATGATTGAAATGTCTATACAAGAACGATACAGCAACAAACCTGTCGCACATGGCCTCTCATACGCAACTGTTGCAGATTTTGTTGATAGCTACGAGAACCTACACAGCCTTGCCACAGCTGCTGCGGATCTGAAGGATGTCCAACGGCCATGGATGCTAAAAGCGATATTAAGCACTATTCAGATTGGGGCTAATTTGTGCGAAATCGGTGCAGGTGAACCGCTGGTCGCTGCTATGTTAGCTAAAATTGGATACCGAGTAACAATCGTTGATCCTTATGATGGATCCGGAAATGGACCGAAGGCGGTAAATATTTTTAGGACGGCCTATCCGAATATTCGAATCATTGATAAACAATTTTCAACAAACTTATTCGAGTTGACGCCTGGTGAGCTTGATGCGGTTTATTCGATATCAGTTCTTGAGCACCTCGATGTTGCCGCACTCAAAAACGTTATAGATGGCTCCAAAAAGTTTCTACGAAAAGGGGGAAGACATATTCACGCTATTGACTTCGTAGCCGCTGGGGCTGGCACTGAACACCATCGACAAATGCTTGATATATTTTTCTCGTATTTTAACATTCCTAAGAACGAGGTTGATGCCTTGCTTGAAAAAGCCATGAGCGGAACGGAAACATATTTTCTCTCTGCAGAATCTCACAATCGGTGGCGGGGCAGCATTCCTTACGAATCTTTTCCTATGAGAAAAGTGATTTCTGTGCAGTTCATTCACTGAAATGAAAAATTACTCCACCATTGAAACTCCTTCTTATTATATCCTCGAGAAGGGGATAGTACACTTTCAGGGGCGTTTGCTTATCAAGAAGCAAAATATAAGCCCAGTTTTTTTGATCAATAATCAATCAGTTAAAGCTGAGTTGCTTGATGTAAAAACACCTAAGTCTAATCAAAGAGAAGTAAAATGGGCTTTTCACCATGTAATTGATGAGGCCGTTTGGAATAAGCGAGGCGTTGTTGAACTTGAGATAAGAGGTCGCGGTGATCTAATCGGACGACATAATTGGAGAATCGAGAAAAGCTTACTTACCACCAAGCCACCTTTAACAGCTTTTCTCCACATGCCAAAATGTGCTGGAACAAGCATCCGGATCCAGCTAGATAAATATCATGATATATTACCTGGACAAGCTTTTTATCCAGAATCAAATGATTGTGAAGATCAAAAAAGATTAGCTTTAGAAATACTTTTGGACTCGAATTGTATATACGGTCATTTTAAATTCGGATTTCATGAGTTTTTAAACAGACCAGTCCGATACATAACAGTACTTCGTGACCCCTTCGAATTTATCGAATCCCAATATTTCTTTGCTAAATACTTTCAAAAGATCCCAGGTATTCACAGCTGCTCTTCAATAATAGAAGCACTAGAAAAAATCCCAATTATATTTAACAATACTTTCACACGATGGATAGGTAATGTAAGCAACCTCGTTGAAGTAAAAGAAGACGATTATCTGCAGGCCTGCAAAAACATATCGAATCATTTTGATATAATTGGATTTGCGCATTCAATGGATGAAACAAATCGATTGCTAGGACGTTATCTCGGGCTTCCGTTTACAAACAATATAGCAAACCAGACAGAATATTCCCTAGAAAAAAAGAAATTCGATAAAATGAAAAACAGAGCCGCTATTGAGAAATGTGTTCAATGGGATCTGAAATTATTTGAATTTGCAAAAAAACACAAATATTCTTTCTCGTAATTTATAAGTACTTAAATAACAAATATAAACATAAAATCTGCAACTCATTTAGCGGATTAAGACAAATTTCATTCCTAAAAATGAATAAAACTGGTTATATTGAAATCATAAGCGAAAGCATGATTTCTGGATGGGTGCTAAAAGACCCAGGAGAGCAAGAGACTCCAGTGCCTGAAATTCGCATAAATGGGAAACAAGTGGGATGCTGTTTGCTTACCACACTTCGCGCAGATGTCTTGCGCAGAACTGGTTTTGTGGGGATTGGTATTTTTTTTGCGATCTCAAAACATTTGATTTCTGAAAGAAATGATATCGAGGTCGTTTGGCCCAATTCACTTGACCTAATACCTGGTGGTAAAAAAACTTTATTTAGAGATATTACAACTCAGGGGCAGCTCCAGTTTAGTAACAATCGAATCACGGACTTGGAAATATCTTTAACCCAAATTCGATCGCTCTTAAAGTTAATGGGTGTTGATTTGAAGATACCTCCAAAGCACCTTCAGGCACGTGTTTCAGGTGCTTATTACAGTCAATTCTTTGATCATGGTAAAGAAATGTTCGAAGATATCGAGAGGATCTTACAGTCCCGGGGCCTTTCATTTACACAATTTGAAAAAGTTCTTGATTTCGGTTGCGGATGCGGTCGGTTTCTGATCCCCCTGAGTTTTTATTCTAAGCCAACTAAATTGTATGGAACCGATATTGATCAAGAGGCGATTGACTGGCTAAGGACTCATTATCCCGTGTTTGCCGACTTGGCAGTCAATAAACCAAGTCCACCCACAAAATATTCTAATGATCTATTTGATTTCGTATTTTCAATAAGTATTTTCACGCATTTACCAGAGCAAATGCAGCATGATTGGCTTGCAGAGATGTCACGTATCATTAAACCTGGATGCTATGGGATTTTCACTGTTCATGGCGAAAAATTCTATTCAGGCATTCCGAAAAATAGTCAAAAAGAATTTCTCACAAAGGGATTTAGTTATCAAATATCCGCAGCAACAGATGGGCTGCCTGATTTCTATCGCAGTAGTTTTCACACTCATCACTACATCATGCGTGAATGGTCAAAATATTTCGAGGTACTTTATATAGAAAAAGAAGGAATAGGCAAAAACCAAGATGCCGTCCTTGTTCGAAAGCGCAGGTAGTTTTTCCTCAGCAAACATCCGCATGTGCAACAAAGAAGTCTCATTACCCCAGAACCAAAGCAGGTTATTTTGATTCGAGAAAATTCGATAGGAGCAGAAGAAGAGGGCTCAGAAATATTGGGTAAAATAGTGACACAATTCATGACTGACTAAAAAACGATATTTTCGCCGAATTATGATCATTTTGTGGACTTGCAGAAGCAGAAATGTGGCTAAAATTTAAATTGCTGAAATGATCGGGTTTCTTCATTAGTTCCTCCTTATTAATAACTTCTAAAATAAAGCTGTAGACTTTCAGCCTTTATCATTTTTATTTAAGACATCTGATTTGAGGACTAGTCAAATCTGGAATCGAGATCTTAGTCCTAATCGATTTGTAGAAAACTCGACTTTAATTCACCAGTTATTATTTTTAAAAAAAATGTTAGAGTGTGGATCGAGTTTATTGATAAGCGGCAGACTAAATTTTTGTTAATGGTGCAAACGGTCATTTTAAATGCATAACGATTTCGAACACAGAAATCGATATGAAGTTTAGCTGACCACGGCTAGCTCACAAAAAGATCTGTCGGCATGCAGGTAAATTATTCCAGAAAAACAGCGATAAATTATTGACCATCGCTACAACACTCAATAAGGTGAAAACATGATTTCAAAGCCGCATCTCATTATTTGCAAAGAAAAAAAACAATTGTGCTCAAGCTTATATCTATTTGGGTTACTCATGGCGTGCGGGATTCTTGTCAGTGCTTGCAAGCCAAATGAACAAAAAGCAGGGGCTCAACCCCAAACAAATGCTCCACGAGATGCATCCAAAGTTCAGTCGCCATCAGAATCGGTTAAGCCCAAGATAAATTTCGTCGCAACGGCGCCAAAAACTCAATCCCCATCGGAATCGGTCAAGCCAAAGATAAATTTTGTTGCTACGGAAAAGCTTTATAAAAAAATAAAACAAAAAAAGCTAGGCACAGGCGCTGGACTTATAAGGATCGAGAAAAACATTGGTATATTAATTCATCCAGGGGCTTCGCCGTCTGAAGTTATATTCGATGTCTCTGACATGAGAGAAGAAATGAAATTGACTTTTTGGATAAGCGGATTGCCGCAAAAATTTTTGGACTCCACCGGTGCAGGTACAGTAGGATATGAGGTTTTTGTTGATGGAAAACCTCTGGGCCGCAAACGAGTAGACCGCTTTACTAATCAAACGTTGTTGGTCGATCCTAAAGGAGCATCGAAATTACGAATTGTGGTGGACGATGACGATGGGGCACAAACATGCGACTGGTTTTTCATGGGATTGCAGTAAGTAGGCACGTGATTAGTAAACCATTCCCGATTAAATAACTGAGAGAAGGGCGGGCCATCGCGTCAGGAGCAACAAAATATCTGCTCACGTCGTGATTTCTATATGCTAGTTAGCCGCTAAACTGTAATCGATTCTCAGACAGTATCTCAACTCATTAAGAATTATGCAGAAAGGGAGCAATACAGTTTCTTTTTTGCGGAATTCCTTATAAGTCTTGCCCGCCAGGCTTTTGGAATCCACCACCAGCCAAATCTTGGGTGGGGATCACGGATGCAGTCGATACGAAAGGATGCTCGGGTATATTTGTGGGTAATTTGGGTCAGCAAGCGGGGGAGCTGAGTCGCTAGCTGATCGATCAAGCGATAAATCTGACGTTTGTCGACTGTGCGAGGAGTCTCTGCATCATGAACGATAAAGTTAGCGACTGGATTCGGATGAAAAACTAGATTGGCCACGGGCAGATGGTGATAAGTCCAGGCTGTGTCGCCGTAATGATGGTGATCGGTCGAGAAGGGTCGGCCTTGTAGAAAAGAGGTGCGAAACAAGCAAGAGGCGCACGACCCCAACAGCCCGCTTGCCCCGGAAAGAATCTGTATCAGAAACGCTTTTTCTTTGGGCATACAGTTGTCAGCATACTGGTTCAGAATTTGTGCGAATTTAAAAACCGGCCAGTGGCGGGAGCGTTTCAGATTGGCTTCGGTCGCAGGGGAAATTACAGGGGGAGAAAAGACCACATCGGCTTGGTTCTTTTGGATACAAAGAGAAAGGGCATTCAATCCTTCGGGGGTGATGCTGTCGCCAATCGTAGAGATATAAATAAATTCCCCGGTGGCTCGGGCGATTCCTGAATTCCAAGCCTGATAGAGACCACGTGGCACCTCCAAAACTTGACCCCCAAGCTCCATTGCTGCTTCCCGTGCGATTTTATGAGAACCATCGGGGCTTTCGGTGATCACCCAGATGAATTCATGAGCGTTGGGTCGAAGGAGTCGCAGGCATTCGATATGCTCGGGTAAGCGCTCCGCAGATTGATAAACTGGGATGACCACCGAAATCGATGAGGTGCTCACCAGTAGGCTCCCTCTTCCATCAAGCGGCAATTAGCGGGGGTCTCATCCCCCAAGGGGCGAATCCAGTGCTCGTTATACCGGACCCCGCAATCAAACCTGCTACCTTTGATTCCGAAAAGAAGCTGAAGCGCTCCGCCCATATGGATACCCTTTTTACCGATTTTCTTTGCGTGGGCTACTAGCGGAAGTGACCATGCGCCCGCTCCCACAAGAGCGATATCAAAATCAGCACTCTCCATCTGGGATTTCATCTCGTCGAAAGAATGAAACCAGTCACGGTGGGTAGGGGGAACCATATAGGCGAACTGCGGGCAGGAGATTAACCGGGTATCGGCGGCACGTTGTTGCAGAAGATCTCGGCATTTTTCAGTAAAGATGCCAAACAGGGGCATCTTGGGAAGCTGAAGACGGATCGTGTTTGCAAAAGGGTGAATGACCAGCCATCTCAATCCGGCCAAGGTATCCAACCAAGGGGAATTCCGTCCCCAAAAATGGAGGAAATCAATGCTGCCACGAAAAGAGGATGGGGCTAATTCTCTGATCAGAAGGTCTTCCATCACAGAGAGGTAGGTATCGGAGGGTTGCCACTGGGCCACGTAGTCCATTTGGTGGAGTGCTGACCCGTATTCCTGCGACCAACGAATGTAGATGTCCCGCCGGACAGGGAATAGGCCGGAGCAATCGTACAAGCGGCGGGCGGGACGGTGCCAACTCGCAGGGGGTGGCCAGGGGGGCTGGATCCAGCGGTAAAGGTACTCCAGCCCCATTAGCTCCGTGGTGCCGATTTTGCCGATGGCGCAGGGTTGCGGGCTTGCGAGTAAATCCGCGATTTTAGTGTCGGCCTGCTGTCGCGCCTCGACGGAATCATTCCTGTTCCGGAGGTGCCTCCACCAGCGCAGGCCGGTGAGGCGATTGAAATGGGGAAGTCTCACTTGATCGAGAAGTTTAGCATAAAAAGATTTCAACTGTCCCCTTGTTAAATTGGATTGAAAACGTTGACAAAAAAAATCAGCATCGCAAAGAACTGCTAAAGACAAAGAGAAAGGCGGCAGCAATCAAATCTTACTCTTCAGAATAAAAATAAATGGATTCTCTATGGAAGTGATCAAACGGCGTTTCCTGTAAAAACCGAAGCGATCAACCAGCGTATCGATGGAAGCGGTGTATTGCGGCGGGTTCGAAAAGCGGTTTTATTACGATCAGACCAAGCAGGCTATTCCCGGAGGATGAACAGGATTTCTTTAAAAACCAAGTTCAGCGCCCTTGAAGTAGTGTCCAGCCACGAAAATTCTTGATTCCATGACAAGGGCCATAATGCTCCGTCTTTTGAATCGACGAAGGGAGATCGGCAAAACATTTCCTATGTTTCTCAGCGTGGGAATCGTGAAAAACAACAGCGCTTCCCTTCGGAATCCAAGGGAGGGCTTCTCGCAAACATTCATCTCGCCAGAGGCCGTCGATGAGAATCAGGTCGGGGGGAAGGATTCCTGATGAGCGAAAAGCTTCTAGGTAATCGGCTTTCTCCTGGCGCAGGTATACTTTGGTTTCAAAACGATGAACGGAAAGGGATGATTCGACTGCCGCGTGCCATTTTGGATCGCTTTCCACAGAGATGACTCTTGGAGACGTCGGCAAACGGGAAAACCAGATCGTTGAAGCTCCTGAGCCCCACTCGAACACGGTCCGGGGAGCAAGACGTTCAATCCATCGTAGAAGATTGTAATTTAACCAAGGGTAAGGAGGAGGAACTGGATCGGGTCGGCACCCCAGTAGCGATTTTCACGAAACCAGCGGAGAATATCTTTGGGTGGAAGAGATAAGGGCAATCCGTTTCGGGCTGGGTTGAACTATTCCTTGCATAAAGTAAGGGCAAGGGGGACAAACCCTCTGGGACGAATCGCTTGTATATCATTGGAACCAGTCATCGAGAATCAGCCTTCAAGAAGGTTGGGGAGAAATGCAAGTGGTTCAACCTTATTTGCATAAAGTTTCTGTCGCATAAATCCGAAAAGACTTTGCTCGACTTGAGAAAGGGGGATTTGCATGAGGGCTGGACAATGGATACAAACAATTGATGGCCAACCCATTTTCTCAAAAGGAAAATCGTCTAAAGGCATTTTGTCTCGAGATCATTCAGGCAAGATGTCGAAGTTGAAAATGGTCGCATTGTTTTAGGCAAACCCGATGAAACAGATCTTTACTATATTGAATTGGGTGAAGGGTGAACATCCGCACGAAAATCAAAAAATGTTGAAAAAAGCGGGGGTCTTGGAGGAAGGTGAATAAACTCCGTTGGATCAACAACAAGCTTCTCTTTCTGCCTCCAGAGGAAAAGGAAGGCAGTCATGAATCTAGGAGCTGTAAAAAGCGGCAAATCACAACACTGAAAGAGATTCTTGCAAAATCTGGGGGCCAAATCGCCGGAAAAATTGGCACAACCGAACTGCTTGCTCTTGAATACTATCATCGAAGAATTTCTCCCTCATTTCCTCCAGCATTAAGCTGGAAGCGTCAGGCAAAAAGATTATGGATCGACTCGGGGGTCTTTCCGGTCGAAAAAAAACAGTTTTACGAATTCATCGAAATTTACCTTCAGTCGATCCAGAAGATCGATGCCCTCTATCTTTGGCAGAAGGATCCGTTTCTCGGGCCCTTTGAGGAAGCTTTGACGCAAAAATATTGTTCTCAAGCGAAGCTGCTCGAAAGGGGGGAGTTGAGTTACCTTGCGATCCCCGATCTGCTCTCTTTGCGATGGCTAGTTATTTCCCCGTTTGTTGCCAGTATGAAACAACAGATCGGAAAGATTTCTCGAATCCATAATCTGAAAGCCAATTCCGAAATCATCCAGCGGACAATCGAGTCATGCCAGTTTCTGCAGTGTCCCCAGTTTTCTCATTTAACTCCCTCTCCATTCAAAAACTGGACGGAAGGCTTGAAACAAATGACCGAGAAAGCCCTAGCGCAGAAATTCGACATTGCCATTGTGGGTGCGGGAGCTTGGTCTTTGCCCATTTTGGCGGAACTGAAGAAGGCCGAGAAAAAGGGGTTACACCTGGGAGGAGAGACTCAGTTGCTTTTTGGAATCAAAGGGAGACGGTGGGATGAAAAGAATCTGTATAACGAGCACTGGGTGCGCCCCAGTCCAGATGAAACCCCATCCAACTTTATGAAAAAAGAAAACGGATGTTATTGGTAGCTTGCGGGGGCCGCGCAGTCGCCTCAGCACTTTCGGTCAGCCATTTATTCTTTCAAGATTGCTCTATCTCAGGTTCATAAACGATCGTGGCAGGGTGTTTTATATTTTCAGGCGGCGAGGATGAAAGATTTCTCCAAAGCTATTGTCGACGAGAGTGGATGAATAATCTGCTGTATTGAAAATGAAGAACTCTTATAAAGATTGAATGGTTGTTGCGATTATTTTCTTTGATCGACCCGACCTCTTGTCCGGCGCTCTTGAAAATATCCGTCTTTTCCCCGTCTCACGCCTTCATGCTGTCAGTGATGGACCCCGAGCAGATGACGCGGCTTCACGGGAGCGTGTGGATTCATGCCGCCGACTGATAGAAAAATTCTCAAAGGAACAACCCACCATCTTCCACTACTCGACGAGGAATCTTGGTTGCCAGCAACGGATCCTTTCAGGCCTTGATGAAGTATTTCGATTGGATGAGGAAGCCGTTATATTAGAAGATGACATCCGTTACAGTGAGTCGTTTGTTAGGTACTGCCAAAATGGTCTCCAAGCTTTCCGAGAGGTCCACGACGTTGGAAGTATCTGTGGGAAGGCATTCCCCGGATTCGGTAAAGTGACGCAATCCCTTGTATGCCGCTCGATTTACAGCGGTTCTTGGGGCTGGGCAACCTGGCGCGATCGTTGGCAGAAATTTCGTGCAGACAATCTTGAGCTGCAGATTATTGATCACAAAGAATCTCCAGCGTGGCTCAGAATGAAAAAAAGTGAATGGCTCTTTTGGCAAAATCGCATTGGGAAGGCCCGTTCAGGAGTTCTCGATAGCTGGGCTTATCCTTGGCAGGCCTTTTGTTGGCAGAGTGGGTGGTGGACTCTCCGCCCGTCTGCGAATCTTACTGTTAATGTCGGTTTTCGTTCAGATGCCACTCACACTAAGGAACCACCTCCAGGCATCGTGGGGAAAATCCAGTCATGGTCTTGCCCGGATTTGGAAACGATGAGAAGCGCCCCAGAACGTTCGGTGGATCCCATTCTTTCCGACTGGATTCGACCGGGAGCCATGAAGCTGACAAGAAGACTGAATCGTTTTTTTCGGGGTTGGAGATAAAGCAACTGGCAGGATTGGGCTTATCCGATGGTAATGAGGGCGGGAAAGTGCTGGATTTCACAGCCCGGCCTTGATTGAGTCGATGATCTTGATCGCCCGCGTTCCCTTACTGATTAGCTTTGCTCGTTCGGGCGGAACTTTGTTAAATCAACTTCTTGGATCGCACCCGGACGTGTTGATTTTATCAGAAGTCAATCCCTCGGGATCAGTAAAGCCGATGTCTGATCAAGCGGTGGAGTGGCTCGGGCTACTGAAGCCAGAAGGCAAAAAGGCTTTTCAAAACATGTTGTTTCCCGATCAGATCAAGTATTTGAGGCAAGCGGCGGAAGAAAAAGGGAAAGTACTCATCATCCGCGATTGGAGCTCGATCAACTTTATCGACACCCGGACGCGTGGATGGAGACAGCCATCGGGCATTTTAGAAACCCCAGCCATTCTGAAGGCGGCCGAGCTGGAAGTTGATGGATTGGTTGTCACCCGAAGATATCACTCCCTTCGGCGTTCGCTTCGAGCAACCTTTCAGGAGTTTGCCCGAATGCCTGAAGACGATTTAGCACGAGCTTATCTAGCTTTTGCGCGGGCTGCTTCGGTTTGGCCTCATATTCATCTGGAAGATTTGCAGGCCAATCCTGATGTGGTTCTCCAAAAAGTATTTGGACAGTTCGGCCTGTCTTTCGATGCAATTCCTAGTGTGTTACGCACTTTTTCCCGTTTCGCAAAATGTACGGGAAACAATACCGCCCAAAGCAAGCCCTCTTCCGCTTCTTTTGCGGAAATTCGAAGGAAAGATTTGGAAGAAAAAGATGAACGGCCCCTTTCTCCTGAAGCGGATGAGGCAGATCGGATCTTTGGATACAGGTAAGTCAGGCCGAAAATTCTTTGGCGGGAAGGAAGCGCGAGCGGATGAGCGAGTCAGACGGGCCCCAAAGCCTTATTGCCCAGGCAGCTTGTTTCTTTTGGCGAGGCGCCATTTGGTCAGCGGGAAAAACCAGCGGCGCTGTGCAATTGGGCGGATGGGGCTGGAAAAAATCTTTCGGAAAAAGTCCACCAGAAGATTCAGGTCATAGGCTGCGTTGGGGCGGTTGTTATAGAACGGGGTCGCCTGCAGATAACGGGCGTAAAGCTCCGGAGTTTCGTCGACATGGATGACATAGTCCGCCAGCTCCTCTAGAGAAGCGAAGTCGGAAGCACAGATGAAGCTCTCCGGGTTAAAGTATTCCTTCACCCGGGGATCGCCCCAATGGATCGGGATAGTGTGGACGTGAAGAGGGTCGACCAGCTTTTCCGTAGTCCATCCGGGGCAGTCGCGGTTTTCAAAAGCAATGTTGAAGCGGTAGTTTTCAATCCAGCGGATTTTGTGTTCATAGCGGTTCATGCCGCCTCCGCCCTTAGGAATTCGGAAGCCGGTGTTGTTCAGCGCCGGGCCTGCGGAATCCACTTTGCGTCTTTGGTTGAGGATATGAAAAAAGTCCTGCCGTTGACCCGTGGTATGGTCCGCATAGGCGCAAAGAAGGGAGCAGAAATGGGGCTTGGACGAACGAAGGGCGACTGGATCTGGAATCGTTGAGCGGATCAGCTTTTTGGCCATGCCGTCAAAGCCGTAGATGGGAAGGTAGTAGGCACGGGGATCGTCGACCAGCTTCGGAAGGATGGCATAGTCGCACTCCTTCCAATTCGGGCCGTAGAGTTCTTGCGTCCAATAAATCTTTACGCCGTTTTGTAGGCGGTGGGCGTGGCCAATGTGGCCGTAGATCACGAATTCCGCAGGGTCGTCCCAACGGATGTCAAAGTGTGTCTCGAGAAGGCGGGTGAAAAAATTGCGGCCGCCGATGTGCAGGTCGCAGAAGCCCAGGGAGACGGGTGGTTTCATCGGGAGAAAAACCTTGCGGCCCATTGGGTCAGATCGGCTAAGGGCCGACGAAAACAAAGATCCTCGGCTAAACTCCTTTGCAAACGCAGAAGAAGATCAAATTCCTCAGGGGACTCCAGGAGACGCTTCGCCCTGGCCCAAGCCTCATCGGTCGTGTTGGCGACGAGAGGGGGGAGCAAGAGGCCAGGCATAGCGAGGCTGTCGGCTCGCCCCAGAAACAGGCAACCGGCTTGGATGGCCTCTGCCGCCCAGTTGCCCCAGCGGGTTCTCGGGTCTGTCCGAATGGCGAAACGGGAAGATGTCATTTGTTCGAGATAGGTTCGAGCAGGCGTTTGGCCACTATTTCCCTTCAAATGGCAGAGTGTCAGTGGAGAGGTTGGGCCATCTGGGGGAGGAGTGGCGCGGTCGAGGATAACCTGGGTTTTTGTGGATGGAGGAATTGCTGCGTGATTAGACAGCCGTTGCCAAGCACTCCCTGATTGAAAGGTGAATGGAAACTCGAGCACGTGGGTGCGGTTTCTTGGACGAGTCCGGTAGCGTCGAAAACCGTGATTTAGAAAAAGTTGGTATCCGGCAGCGGGTCGACGAAGGGAATTTTTTTGGAGAGGTCCGCCGGCCTCGACGGAGTAGTAAGTCCAAAGAGTCCGCGGGCAACGTCGAACGATCCGTTCGGGAATCGGGACATCGATACCGACGACTAGGTCGTAGGAAGACCAGTCGACGTCATCAACAGAAAGAGCGGCTTGGCCGTTGGTTGAGTTTTCCCAAGCTGCCGCGCGATCAGCCGCCTTCAGGCAAGAGGCGACAGGATCCGGATCGAGCGCATATTTACCCTTCCAAAGGTAGGTTTCGGACTCGGGGGCTTGACGAACGACCAAGTAGTCTGCGCCCAAATCAGCCAGAAAAGAAAAGGGGCCGAAATGCTTGGCAGCCGAGAGGACGATGTCCTCCCAGCCTGTGCGAACTCCCGGGGAGTAGAGACTCTGGTAAGCGGATTGGCGGACCAAAGCGACGCGGCGGTTGCGCCAAAAATTCAGATCCCGTTCGATCGACGAATCTGTGGTAGATGCAGGACAAGCGTGAAGTTCTGCCCAGTTCAACACATAGCGAGGAAGAAAATATCCAAACTTTTCCCATTGCTGGGGCAAAAGAAAAAGTGGATTCGAAGGGGGGACAGAAACAGAAGCCATCGAATTGAATGGTATAGGATCCTAGGAACGGAGCGAGACGAAGAAGCGACTTTTCAGGCATCTATGGTAAAAAAAAGCAGTGAATATTTTCCTTCGGCTTGTCCGCGGTTGGTTGTATCGACGGTACCCTGCAGTATCACGCAGTTGGTTCCGAAAGAAAGTAGCGGGGTATGAGCGGAGGTGGGGGCTGGAGGATCATGGCTTTACCAAGGAAGGGTTCTTTAAGGTATTCGCAGAAAAGTTTTTAAGGGGGCAAAAGTCTGGTCGGGTATACGAGTTGGTTCCAGGGGATGGGCTTGTGGGAAGTCTAGGAGCTTGGTTGGAAGGGCTCGGTGAGAAATGGCGTATCGAAGTTTGGGAGCATCGGCCTTTCCCTTCGATTTCACTCAAAAAAAATCGTCCTCAGGCGGAGATTCATGAAGGGCGCCTGACAAGATGGTCTGCGAATGAGAGAAAAAAAGATCTGGTTGGAATTACAACGCATCAATCCCGCGAAGCCTCCGGGGTTTGCCGAGAAATCAGCTCCGGTCAGATCCGTCCTCTATGGGTCGGTTTATGGAATCCGACGATGCGTCCGGCTTGGTTTCACCGAATGAGAAAAGAGGGTTATCAGCTCGCGCTGGTTTATCAACGGATGGAGTTTTATCGGGATAAAAAAAGATGAACGTCGCATTTCATTCAAATTCCATGTCGCTACGAGGATCGGAGAACGCTCTTTGGGATTACGCGAACTTCAACGAAACGATTCTCGGCAACCATTCTGTGATTTGCCACCCGGGCAAACTGGAAAACGCGGAAAATCCAACCTATGCGAAATGGAAAGCTAGATTTCCACTCGTTCCGTATCGGGCAAAGACCGAATTAAGCTCCAAGCTAAAGGAGAAAGGGGTGGATATTCTTTATCAAATCAAGCCGGGTCCGTATGATGGATTTGTCATTTCCGGGGTAAAGAATTGCATCCACTCGATGTTTTTGAGTGATGAGTTTCACGGGGATTGCTTCGCTTATGTCTCGCGCTGGGCCTCGAGAGTGATGACGGGGAGAGAGGAGTCTTTCGTTCCTCATTTCGTCCCGAAATTCGAGAGCAAGATGAATCTGAGAGGTAAGTTAGGGATTCCAACCGAAGCCAAAGTCTTTGGGCGGCATGGGGGTTGGGATACGTTCAATATTCCCTTTGTTCGAAAAGCAGTGGTTCAACATGCCCAGCAAAACCCCGAAGATCACTTCTTGTTCCTGAATACGGAACCCATTCGTGGATCTGAGAATCTGACAAATATTCACTATCTTGCAGCAACCGTGGATCCGAAAGAAAAAGCCAGATTTCTCGCGACCTGTGATGCTATGTTACATGCCCGCTGGCACGGAGAGACCTTTGGTCTGGCGGTGGGGGAATTTGCGGTGTTGGGGAAACCGGTGATCACTTTTGCGGACTCCAGAGAAAAAGCTCATCTCGAGATGCTGGGCGCGTACTCGTTGCTTTACCGAAATTATCACGAGATAACAAAGATTCTGAAAAAGTTTCATCCCCAAAGCATTCAGGGAACCGAATATGAAAGGTATGCAGATCCCACGGTGGTGATGAATCTTTTCCAAAGACAGTTCTTAGAGCCACTGAGCTGAAAACCGTGACAAAAAATTCTTGTACGCTCTACTGATGAACCGATGAATTCTCAACATAATCCCGATCCTACCGCCGGAAGGGCGAGGATGGTGGTTGTATGTGTAGCCATTCTCATCCTGCTGACGGGACTTGTTCTGATCTTTCAGAATCCGGAAATGGTACGGTTCGAATATCGGCGCTACTAAATTTCCCCAGGAAGGATAGAAGGCTATGATAGGTAGGTATTGGCGCGGAGTTTTAGGGCATCGTTTAGCCCTGATTGTCCATCTTGCGGGCTTTTTTCTGATCTTCGATTTCAGCGTGAAATCGATAGATCGCTTTGTCAGGCCCCCGTCTCCGCCACAAATTCACCTCTCCATTCGGGTTCCTGATCCTGATTTCGATCACGGAGTCCGTCCCAATTCTTCGGGATTCGAAAGGTACGGATCCCAGCCGGCCGAGTATTTCAGCAACTCTCTGGGGCTGAGAGATGAAAAAATCCGGGAAGTCTCCTTGGACTCTCGGACCTATCGCATTCTTTTTATGGGCGATTCGATGACCGAAGCGGCCATGGTGCCTTGGGAAAAAACCTTTGTGGGGCATTTGCAGGCTCAGCTCCGTGGAAAGACCGAGATCCTCAACGGCGCCGTTGAGGATTTCGCTCCGTTATTAATTTTGGCCAAGCTGGAAAACCTTTTGGGCAAAAAAGGAGTCCGAGTCGATCAGGTCGTGGTGGTGCTGAGCCCTTCTGCTCTTCGAACCGTTTTTACTTATGTGAAAAATAAAAACGGAAAGATTGAGCGTCTACGCTACGGACCTTACCAAGATCTGGCCCCGTTTTTATCACGGACAGACAAACTGGAATCTTGGCTGGAGGTGAATGTGGAAAAGAAGTTTGTCCTGCTGGGAGCCCTGGTTCGCAATCTGAGGCTCACTTGGCGAAGGATACATCCAGACACTCGTGCCGTGGATCGATTGAAGACATGGGTGGCAGAGGGCTACTCAAACCTCCCCCAAGAGCAGGACCTAATTCTCGAGGGAACCCGACGAACTTTGGATTCCCTCGACCAGATTCACCAATTTCTCGATTCACGGAATGTCGCCCTTTGCATTGTCTTTTTACCAGGGCCGAAGGCTCTCCTCTCCTTTCCGCATGCGTCGCCCCTGCCGGATCGATTGGCTGTATGGGCGAAGGACCGAGGGGTGAATTACATTGATCTGAGGCCCTATTTTCTCGGCGAAGGAACTCCGAGAGAGGTTGTGGCACGTGACTATTTGAAAAATGACGACCATTTGTCTGAAGCGGGGCATCAGTTAGTTGCGACCTGGTTGGCAGATCCTCGGAACGGGTTATTTACCGTACGTAGACAAATCCCACCAAAATAAAATACTCTAAAGCTCCTTTTAGGCGGCGTACGTAGGCCTTCGTTTTAGAATGGGTATCTCCACGATCATGTGAAAGGCTGCACAGAAAACTGTTAGCCCTACTAAATACATGCAAAAGTTTGGTAGGGTTTTTTCTCCTTTCGGCAG
>Ga0209298_10000717_pt1 | contig 22067 bp, 41 predicted proteins | sample S_140806_EF_Meta_FD_187325 | JGI IMG/M metagenome (GOLD analysis project Ga0209298, IMG submission 187325) | Freshwater microbial communities from Lake Simoncouche, Canada to study carbon cycling - S_140806_EF_MetaG (SPAdes) (version 2) | ecosystem: Environmental > Aquatic > Freshwater > Lake ...
CCACTTCTATCTTCTCGATACGTAAGCAGAGCCCGTGCTCTTCTTTCCCACCGATAATCGGTAGGGATGTACCAAGAGTAGGCAGGTTGTTTGTGATGTGTCAAGTGGGGATTCGTGAAGAGGAGTTATGGCAGGGGAGTTATGGGGTGTTGAGCATGAAGATGATAGTTATGTGGCGGGGAACATGGTCGTAAACATCCGCCCGCCCTGTACATAATGTCCCACTTTCCCCCACATCCCCACACTACGTGGTGTATATGCCAGAGTTACGCACGATAATAAATGCAATATCATACAAAAAACGTTGCGCGCCAGCCATTTCGTGCACGGGAGTTATGGATATTACGTAATGAGTTATGCATCGTGCATAATAGGTATCCAGGGTGAGTTATGTATCCCCGGTTATGGGGTGGAGTTATGCAGTCAGAGTTATGAATCTCATATAATGAGTTATGGGGGTCTAGTTCATCGGTTAGAACGCTCGGCTTATATCCGAGTAGTGCCAGGTTCGACTCCTGGGACCCTCACCACCCTAGTTATGCACGGTGAGTTATGAGTTATGCATAAAGAGTTATGGGTCTCCTATAACGAGTTATGTATCCCCTATAACGCTCTCCTTGGACGTGAGATTGGGTAGCCCGCCCTGCACTGTTGGTGCTCATCGGAGCGTCCCTTATAAGATTACATAAGATTCTAGTCGGTGGATTGGCTCCTCCAGGGTGGCACTATGTATATGTAACCCCCGCTGTGGGGGAAAACATAGGAGGGTCTATGGCACTGAACTGGTCGGTCAAGGCGGTCAAGAACGCAGATGACATCTGCTACTACACCGCTACGAAGAACCGCATCTATGACGGGGTAACCCGTGGTGAGGAGTATGTACACCCCACTACGAACGCCTTGGTCTGGGCAACGATGAGCGTCGGGCTCAACGAGATCACCGAGGGGAACATTGACGAGTGGGAGAAGCGTCTCGCTCTTGCCTACGCCGTGGCATGGATCAGCAAGTCCATGGTCTTTGCAGGGTACGAAGATGACGGCAACATTAAGTGGGAGCCGCGTCTGATCACCCGAGCCGATCTGGTCAACCACATCGGTCTGGAGACGAACGCCTCATACGAGACGGCAGGGGCTTGGCGCAAGCGCGTCATGGAGCGCATGGAGGAAGAGGGTGTGCGTGAACTCAAGTACGCAGAGAAGCACAACCCTGAACTTGATGCGATCACATGGAAGGAAAGCCTCGAGTTGCGAGATGCGATTCGAAGCGGAAAGATTACCAAAGAAGAGGCGGCACTTCCCGAGAATCAGCCAGTGGGTTGATGGTACGGATGTGCTATAAATCGGGGAGGGCGGCACTTGTCGCTCTCCCCATAGGAAGGAGGCAACATGAGTATCGAGCAGTTGTACGAGGATCAGAAGTCAGGGCGGCTACTCGCCGAGCGGCGCACGCTGCCCTTCGCAGACCACGAAGCCCATTACCTTGAGACCGAGATGATTGAGCCGTTGATCGGTGCGGTCATCACAGGTGGCGTGGTAATCGGCAATGGCTCGTCGGAGGAGCCGCTTGTGCCAGTCCTGTTCGTCATGCAGGGCGGCAAGAAGTTCAGCGTCATCATCTCGTCGGACGACGAGGTCAACGATGGCGGTCGTATCCTATTTGAGCGCGGCACGCACATGATGCTTGCCGCTAAGAAGGAGGTGAAGTAAATGTGGCAAGTAGTACACACAGAGGAACTGCGTGCGACGCGCACGCTGACAATCTTCTACCGCGAGTCGGAGAACGGCGACAGGTCCATCCTCTTCGAGACGAATGTGGACGGCTTGTACATCTCCTACTACGGTGGGGCGCGTGATGCGATCACCGCTGAGAATCGCCTGACACAGGTCTGCTACGGGTGGGATGTCCTCATGAGTGAGGCTGACGACAAGGTGCGCGATGCCTTCTTCTGGTCGATCCTTGAGGGTCGGCTTGAGGATGATGGCTGCGCTCACTTCCCGTACACCTGCGATCAGGTGCATCACGCAGCGCAGGTGCTGCTTGGCAACGAAGAGTGCGAAGGGTGCGAGGTATGCGAGTGGTCAGAGACCATCAGCGTGCCTGACGCATACCTTCCGTAAGGAGGATGTATGTGGCTACACAAAGATTGCACGCTATCGACGCAGCGCGTGGAGGGTGAGCGGCTTGGCATTTACCTGTCGGGTAGTGTCTCCGCCACCTACACGCCGATGCTGACCGACGCTCGGTACTTCGGTATCGACGATGGCGACATCGGTGAGTACCGCAATGTCGGGTCGATCCAATGCGCTGACTGCGATGCGGCTCCGCTCGTCGAGTACAACTTCGACTTGGAGTTGTACAAGGTCGAGCAGGCTCTGAAGCAGGGCGACTACGAAAACATTGAGTGGAAGGAGGCAATCTAATGGCGTACGAGATTGACGGCAAGGAGTTCACGGAAGAGCACGAAGAGCAAGGTCTGGAGTACGACTGCTTCGCGGTCTACAAGACCGTGGTTGTCATGGGCGGCATGATCGAAGGTGGTGTCTATGACAGCGAGTACGAAGCGGTAGAGGTTGCTCGGAAGATTGTACAAGATCTGTACGGTTCAGAAGTGCACTACCACTCGGACGAGTCGGGTGGGCAGGTAACTCGAACTACCGCAACGATGACGGAGGAGGAACTTTCCGAGGCGTTGATTGACCGTGACGATGTAGCGTTTGCCACGGTTGCTGAACGCGAGGTATTGTTCTCCTAGGAGGCTTGTATGTCTGTATCAGATTGGTTTAGCGAACCAGATTACACAGGGTCGTTTCAGCCGCTCGTTGATAAGTGGGATAGGGATGGTGACTGGGGCGGCAACGCTCTTCGTTACTCGATCTTCTCCACTCTCAACGACGGTCCGAACCACCCTGCGTACCGTGGTCGTCTTGAGATGGCTCGAGATTACTATGGGCTGAAAGGGTCACCCGAAAACTGGGAGACCACTGGGCACCGAAGCCCAAGTGGAATTTTTCAAAACTATCAAGAAAGCGTAGTGCAACCAACGGTGGGGACATGGATGTCCGTGACCAGTTGGCTGTATTGGTTCAAGGTGGGCTTCCTAGGGATGTAGCACGGGCTTACGGGGGCAGGTGGCACTCGGGTGCTGCTTGCCCCTTTTTGCCGCTCCTAGGGGCGCAAACGCCTTTGCCATGGAGTTATGGGTCGCGTGTTATGAGTTATGGGTCGCAGGTTATGAGTTATCCACAGTTTCCACAGGGTTGCCCACATTCCATATATACCAGTACTACTAGGAATATCTAGTAGTTACTAGGAGTTATTAGTCATACTGGTTATCTCTATCGTGTTCGTAACTCGTGAGAGTTATGAACGGCGTTACGCTGAACAGTACGAGTTATTAGTGCTCGGATGGATTGTTTGGGAAGAAAAAATACTCTTGGTATACAGAGATTTTACAGGCTCTGTACCATCGGTCCACGAGGAGTTATGAGTTATGGGTCATAAGTTATGCATCATGCACAACTTTAGTGCCCTAAAAGCCCTGAATCTTGTGCAACTTGCACAAGTTTGACGGTGACGGTGCTCGTGCTCAGAGGTCGGTGGATTCAGTTTATGGTTGTTGTATGTTCTTTGTAGTTGAGGGCATCGGGCACTCAACATGAGTGGGAGCCGTAGGCTTCCAAGAAAGAGGAGGTGCTGTATGGCACACGAAGTAGAGACGATGGCATTCGTCGGTAGTCGGGGTCTCCCGTGGCATGGTCTTGGCACGAGCGTTGAAGAACTGCTCAATGCCAAGGAGATGCAGACGGCAGCAGGTTTGGACTGGGTGGTCGAGGCAAAGCCAATGACCATCGCAGGTACAAGCATCGTCGTCCCAAACAAGGTGGCGAATGTCCGCAACACGGACAGCGCGGTCTTGGGTGTGGTCGGCAGCCGCTACAAGGTGATTCAGAACGACGAGATGTTCTCGTTCGCTGACTTCTTGCTCGATGCAGGAGCGCAGTTCGAGACCGCAGGGTCGCTTCGCGGCGGAGAGGTTGTCTTCGCAGCGATGGAGATTCCTTCGGAGCACATCGAAATCAAGGGCGACAACGGGCAGACGAAGTCGTATCTCGTTCTTGCGAACGGGCACAACGGACTCTTCCCCTTCCGCGCTCTTGTCACCCCAGTCCGCGTGGTGTGCATGAACACGCTGAACGCTGCACTTGGCGCTGCCAAGACTTCGTTCACGATTCGCCACACCGCAAAGGTTGAGGGCAAGATTGCAGAAGCCAAGCGTGCGCTCGGCATCACGCACAAGGTGATGGACGAGTTCAAGGTTGGCGCAGAGAACCTCATCCTCAAGAAGATGACCGAGAAAGACGCAATCCGCGTCATCACTTCGGTCTTCCCTCTGAGCGAGGACGAGAAGCGAGACAAGAAAGTGTTCTCTGACCGCGCAGCGCAGACGCTGGCGATTTGGAAGAACGCTGAGAACTTGGAAGGCGTACGCGAAACGGCGTGGGGCGTGTGGAACGCCATCGGGGAATACCTCGACCACGGCGTGTCGTATCGTGGCGGTCAGCGTTCGACCGCAGCCGATGCGAAGGCATCGAGCATCGTCCTTGATACGGGCTTCGCGGCTCGCACCAAGCGACAGGCTCTTGCTCTCGTAGGAGCGTAATGTAATCGGGGGCGACGACGGACACCTTCCCCGTCGTCGTCCCCAACTAAACCAAAGGAGGTTCTATGTACGAATGGCAGAAATACGAAGTACAGATAAATCGTATCGACAGCGGCAGCAAGGCTCTGCAGATTACAAAGCCTGAAGATGTCCTTTCGCTGTTTAGAGAACACGCCAAGGAGCGAGACCAAGAATCGTTCTGGGTGCTTGCACTTGACCACAAGAACCAATGCATCGGCATTCAGGAGTTGTATCGAGGCACAACGAACGGGGCGGCAATCCGCAACGCGGAGGTGTTTCGATTGCCAGTCTTGGCGCAGGCGGCGTGCCTTGTGGTTGTTCACAATCATCCGTCAGGGCAGACTGAACCGAGCGATGAAGACATCTCGCTCACCGAGTCAATCTTCACTTGCGCTGTGCAACTGGACATTGACTTTCTTGACCATGTAATCGTTACGGGCGACGAGGTACTCAGCCTGCGTCGACATCTCGCAACAAAAGATTACACAATCTGGCACAACGAAAGCCACATGGCTGGGGCGCGAGAGTTGATTGAGAAGGCAGGGCTGCTCGTATGAGTCAGAAGAAGGACATGGAGCAGTTTGTAAAACGGGCACGGCGTCATGGGTGGCGTGTGGAACTAACGAATGGGGGGCACTACAGGTTCTTCCCAATCAACGGGCACGCGCCAATCATTGCGCCATCTTCTCCGTCTGGTATCCGCTCAATAGCGAATACCAAGTCACGGCTGAAGAAGGCGGGACTTCCGCTCTCGTAGTTATGAGTTATGAGTTATGAGTTATGAGTTACGCGTTATGCATAATGCATAATAAGTATCCATAACCCATAACCCGTAAGCCGAATCAGCAATCAGCCAAAGATTACACAATGTATAAGGAGAAGTCGGTGGATTCGACTTTCCTCTATGGCATTGTAGAGAAGTAGCGGGGATGTCCCGCAGTTTGGAAGGAGGAAGCAAATGCCTAACTGGTGCGCGAATCAAGTAGACATTACAGGCAATGAGGCAGAGATTGTCAGGCTAATCGAGGCAGTCAAGGGTGAGGAAGATGGGTTCGACTTCTCCAAGATTGTCCCAATCCCAGAGAGCAAGTTCTACGCAATCAGCGAAGGTCAGAACAACTTCCAATGCGGTTGCGTTCAGGTCTGGGTTGAGCGCGATGACCTGCCAGAAGTCGTGTCGTACACCGACAAGGACGGCAAAGAGGTAATGCGGAAGCAGGGTCATTGGTGCGTTGATGGGATTCCTGTGAAGAAGAAGTTTGACTCTAATGGCACGATTCAGGAAGACTCCGCCCTCTACTTTGGCGGTGTAGAAGTGTGCCCAATCCACAGCGAGCCCCAGAACTCATCACACCCAGACTGGTGGTACAACTGGAATGTCGCCAACTGGGGTTCCAAGTGGAACTGCTCGGAAGTGTGGCACGACCGAGTGGACAACGACCAGACAATCGAAGGTGATACCTCATACAACTTCGACACGGCGTGGTCGCCTGCCGAGCCTGTGGTTGCTGCTCTCGCAAAGCAGTTTCCAACGCTCTCCATTACGCATCGCTATTGCGAAGGCGGTATGGGGTTCGCAGGTCAGGTGGTCTACATCAACGGCGAAGAGGTCTCGCGTGATGACTACAACGATGGCGGCTCGCTGCCAGACGAGGCGTACATCACAGAGGCAGATGGGTCGCGTGGTTATGAGCGCGACTACGACAAAGTGCCGATGAATGCGTTCGAGGCGTTCTGCGATGAGCACTTCGGCGGCGTAGTCGGCGGTTGAGTTATGAGTTATGGGTTATGGGTTATGCCTAATCCATAACGCGCACTCGCAAGATTACATAAGAACAAGGGGAGTCAGGCTTCGGCTTGGCTCCCCTTTCTTGTTTCGGACAGGTCGGTGGATTCACCAGAATGCTATGGCATAGTGTTGTTGTGAGGGGCGTTCCCTCGTAGTTGGAAGGAGGCACACAAATGGCAGACCGAAAGAACGGCAAGTGGCTCGTCGGGCGAGTCGGCGTTGATGCGGGGATGGTGATGGTCGGCGACCCTTGCTACCTCGACAAGTACGGCAAGGAGTCATCCGACGGCTTCGAGTGGGTCGAGTCCGAGGTTGATGCCCAGAAGACCAAGCAGAAGTACGACTACTCGTACAGCGGTGCGTGCGCCGCAACGCTTGGCGACAATCTCGCGGGTGAGTTGGGTCGGGCAGACGCGGTAGCGGTGAGCAGCGGCTACGGCGACGGCGTGTATCCAGTCTACGCGCACTACAACCACGAGGGTCGCATTGAGCGTCTCGAAGTGGTCTTCGTCAACGACGACGAGGAAGAGGATGTCGAAGAGGACAACGACGACGAGATTGAGTGCGAGGATTGCGGCGGCTCGTTTGAGCAGATTCACGGCGAGCAGAAGTGCGAGTCGTGCCAAGAGGAAGCAGACGAGAAGGAGGACAAATGAGCGGACAGATGGACAAGTGCTGCGACTGCGGCACGATGGTGTTCTACGACGACGAGAAGGTCGTCGGTACTTGGAACGGCGAGCCGAATACGCGGTTCGACCTGCTTGATTTCGAGCAGTACAAGGATGGAGTTCCAGAGGGCTACTCCTTGTACTGCTTGGACTGCGCTCCGTGTGAGTGCGAGTTCCATCCGCCGTTTATGTCCGACAGGGCAGCAGCGCAACAGGGGTGGTGCTTCAATCCAATGTCGTCGATGTGTGGAGGGATTCTCTCCGTACACAAAACAGACGAACATCCGTGTAGTCATTGCTTCAATCCGAAGTTTGACTGCGCGTGTAGCGAAGAGGAGGTGAGCAAGTGAGCGCATCAGTAGAAGTGAACATTACGGTCAAGGGAGTCAGTCACGAGAAGAAGGATGCGGTGGTCTCTGCCGTACACCTTGCGCTTCTCGGGACTGGACTTCCAGACGCAACATCAGATAAGAACGCGATGTTCGGTTCTGATTACACCTTCGCAGACACGAGCGCGTGGGATGGTTATCCAACTTACTCGTTCGATGTCTACACGAAGTCGTTGTCAGTCGCGTGGGATGTTCTGTCTGAACGCTTCGGCGAGAAGATTGTCGAGGCGGTGTACGCAGCAGACCCAGAGGCAGAGGCTTCGGTCTATGTGTACAACCTCGACAGGGAACCAGACTACGAGACGCACACGGTGGCACAGAAGACCGTAGGTGCCTTGTGATGGGCAAGAAGGTTGTCCTTGACGAGTCAGTCGTCATCGGCAAGTTAAAGAGTGGAACCAGACAGCGAGACATTGCCGACGAGTTCGGCGTGTCTCGCCAATGGGTCTCGCAGTTCGCAAAGCGCAACGGTCTCGGTCAACCGAAAGCAGGGCGACCATCCCGATACGAGCACGAAGAGATTTTGAAGTTGCTCGATAACGGCGTGACCTACGAGCAAATCGCAGAGAAGATTGGTGCTCAGAGTGGCACGGCGGTTCGCGCCGCTATTGGCTACTACAAGCGCAAAGCAAACTAGTTATGAGTTATGGGTTATGCGTTATGGGTAATGCCTAATGCGCGACCCTTATCGACATCCGCCCAACCAAAGATTGCTCAATAACTGAGTGGTCTTTGGTTCGGGTTGGAGTCGGTGGATTCAGTTTGGGAGTGTGGCATTGTAGTAGTGGAAGGAGGAAGCAATGGAAGTCGTAGTGATTTGGGTGGCTTGGGTAGCAGTCGCCTATTGGTGGACAAGGAAGTAGCAAGGAGGTGTGTATGGGATACGCAATCGTGATTCGGGCAGAGCACACTCGTGCCGAACTGGTGCCGTTTGAGGATGGTTCGTACGAGGCAATCAACAAGACCATCGGCGCGGACTACACCGACATCATTGGGGTTGGCTCAATGCGCGGTGTGAAGTGGCTGATGGCTGCGGACTCCGTTCGGGAGTTCAAGCCGTGGTGCGTTGTGAACGAGTGGGCAACGCTACTTCGGATGTTCTCAAACGGCAGCAGCCACGATGTCAAAGGTGATGTCGTTCTGTTCGCCAACACGGAAGGTCTGGCGGCTCGCCCATTGAGCGAGCAGGAAGCGCGCGACCTGTGGGCAATGTTCTCGGCACGAAGCGGGTCGTTTGACGCGCAACTCGTAGCCACAGCGTAAGGAGGTAGACGATGGGTCAGTATCACTCACTCTTCAATCTAGACAAGTTGGAGGTTGTGAATCCGCACGACCTCGGCTTCGGAGCCAAGCAGCGTGAGCACTCAGGACACGGCGGCGGTTCGCTTGCCGACATCCTGTATGTGCTCTGTGCCTACAAGGAGGCGCGCGGCGGCGGCGACTGGGCAAACGACAACTCGGACTTCCCTGAGTTCACGAACGGCGTGTTCAAGGGGCGTTGGCACGGCGACCGCGTAGCAGTCATCGGCGACTACTACGAGGAGAGCGACTTGCCAGCGGGTTGGGCTGAGGCGTTGAGCGACATCGGTGAGCCGACGAAGTTCAAGGACATCTCAGACGAGATTCGCCCCTTCGTGGACAAGTTGTTCAACGAAGATGGCAAGTACGATTACCGCAACCTGAGTCAGCAACTCGCTGACCTCACAGCGGCGAAGTAAACTACGAGGGGGGCGGCACTCGCCGCTCCCCTCGCAAGAAAGGAGAACAAGATGTACGGAGAACAAGCGAACACTTGGTATCAGATTCACACGAACGGAGCGGTCACAACCTTCGCACGCTTCTACGAGGGACAGAGTGAGGCGGGTTCGCCAATCTTCGTCTTTGAGAAGATGCAGGCGGACAGCGTGAACAAGTTGATTGAGGTCTTTGGCGAAGAGGAGTACGATGAACTCACGGCGGCAATCAACCGCGTGAAGATTGCACGAACTCTCGCTGAGTAATCCTGTGTATCCGTGCCGCGTGCAGGGCGGCTAGTTGGTAGACGAAGAACTACCCGCGACGATAAGGCGTGATGGTCTGGCTCCTAACCAGAGAGGATGCATCACCAGTGAACTAGCGAAAGCGAAAGTTCACCTCCGCAAGGGGATAAGCGTCACAGCCGCGACAGGCTTGGGGAGTCGTACCAGATGTGGTGTCTGGTGCGGCTCCCCTTTTTTGTTATGGGTTATGAGTTACGGGTTATGAGTTACGAGTTACGAGTTATGAGTTACGCAATACGCGTATAGCCGCGCGCAACCCAATAGCCCGTACCGCGTGCCAGAGAGTTGGCACAGCGCAGCCCTATGGCTGGGGCGTATCGGAGGTCGGTGGATTCACCATAGAGGTCTGGCATTATGAAGTAGTCAGGGAGATTCCCTGCGTAGCAAGGAGGTTCACAATGGAGCACGAACAAGTGGTCAAGGTGATGCGCTCGGCGAAGGGTCGCTTCGTCAAGGTCATCACGGAAACCGCACCAGTCAGCCCTGCTGAGATGGCGCGGCGCATCGCTAAGGCGGCGGCAAGTGTCGCACCTGACGCGAAGGCGGCAATCCCGATGGTCAAGACTCTGAGCACTCGCACCGATGAGCGCGGGTGGACAATCAGCGTCGTTCAGATTGTCGGTCAGTTGGACAAGCACTACGGCGAGGACGGCTTCCACATTGGCAAGGACGGCGGGTTGTCGTTCAGCCTCGTCGGTGGTGCGCCAGAGGAATACGGATTCGCTACGGCGTGTCCGTACTCTGGCAAGGAGGGTGCGTCGTGCGAGATGCGCGGCAAGCGACACGCGCACCGCTCGGTGAACGCAGGGCGCGTTCAGGAAATCATCGTCGCAGGCGAGTCGTTCGCCTGACGGCAAGGGGAGGCGGCGCAAGTCGCCTCCCCGAAGTCGGTGGATTCAGTAGCCGCGTGTGGCATAGTGTAGTAGTCAGGGAGATTCCCTGACGAGTAGCGAAGGAGGTTCGTATGGGATACGCAACGGCACTCGGTATCGCGGATACGGAGTTGGACTTGGACACGAAACTTCATTGGCACTTCACGAGCAACTGCTACCCGCCAGTCCCGCTGATGATGATTGCCCCTGCGAAGGCGGCACTCGCACTAGTGGAGAGCGGCGAGTCAGACGAGATGGTGGAGATGCCTAGCGGCGCAGAGCATCGCAAGTATGGTTCGCAAGTCCCTGCTTGGGTGATGATTCAGTCGCTTCACCTAGACGCGTTCGTCAGCAACGACGCGTACACAATCAGCGACGGAGAATAGTGCGAAGGGGAGAGGCGCGAGCCTCTCCCCGACGCGGAAGGAGGAGCAATGAGCAAGCCAACGGAGTCTATGGAGTGCGATTCTTGCCACAATCAGGCGGAGTTCATCGCAGACAACAACGAAGCAGAAATCGCGTATGCGTACTGCGGCGTGTGCGAGGAGAAGCGCGCTGAGAAGTACGGGTGCGCAATGATTCTTTCGGAAGGCGCAACTTGCGAGGATGGCATCTGCGGCTGCGACGGAACGGGAGTCCTATGAGCACGAAGGTTTGGTGTGATGAGTGCGAACGAACGGAGATTGTCTGCGAGTGTGTAGACAATCCCGTTCGGGATAACGCGTGCTACGAGTTGGAGCAGTCGGAGAACTGCGAGCACCCGCAGGAGTCGTAGTTATGAGTTATGGGTTATGCATTATGTAGTATGCGTACCCCATACCCATACCCCCGTACCACCAACCAGAAACCAATCCACCGACTTGATGATGGTACGGATTCTCGGTCGGTGGATTCACTTCTGCCGTGTGGCATTGTGAAGAAGTAGCGGAGATGTTCCGCATAGCAAGGAGGTGCGTATGTGCCGAATCTGTGGTTCTGATGATGTCGTGGTGAACGGCGAGGATGTCGCAATGGTGTGCGAGGCGTGTAAGGAGGAGGCTTGGACTGCGGCAGATGCCGCGCAAGCAGATTCGTGGCGAGTAGCCGAGGAGGTGGGTGTATGAGCGGCAAAGGATTCTGGGCAAAGGTGAACGCAGCGATGAAGGAGATTGACGCATCTTCGGTGATGTTTGTGCTTGGTCATACGCAGGCGAGTCGGTGGTGCTGTACTACCTGCTCGGCAGCGCAGGGTCAGGCACTCTGGGAAGAGTACGCCGCCGATGAGCGCGCTAAGGCTGAGGAGTCGGGCAACGACTTTGACGAAGGGCTTTACGACGATGCGATGTTCATCTTCTACCACGACCAAGACCACAATCGGGGTGCGACCGATGTGTATCTTGGTTGGTCGGGGCAGGACACGCCAAGCATCGTTCAGCACTTCTTCCGCAAGCACGGACTAGAAGTAGTGTTGCCGCCAGACGAGCACACGAAGATTCTGGTGAAGGAGCCAAGCCTCGTCGGAGCGGCGTAGGCACAACAAGAGGGCGGCAGGGCTTCGGCTCTGTCGCCCTTTTTTATTGCAGTTATGAGTTATGGGTTATGTGTTATGCATTATGTAATACGCGATACCCATACCCCATACCCAGTATCCGCCAATGATTCTGGCGCATCTTGCGGGTTGGCTCGGCTCAACGCAGGTCGGTGGATTCAGGTTGAGGGTCTGGCATAGTACATACATCGGGGAAGTTCCCCGCAGAGCGAAGGAGGTTCTATGGATAGCAACACCGTTGATTGCGCCGCACCTCGTTGTGGTGAGGCGATAGAGTCAGACTACGCTGAGTACTCCAACATCTTGGAGGCGCAGATTTGCTCGGCGTGCTGGCAGTCCGATACTGAGCACGCATCGGCAATCACGAAGTTTTCCCCTGATGGCTCGGTTGAGCGCATCATCTTGGGCGACCTCGTGGCAATGGACTCCGAGTACGGCGAGCCTGTTGACGCTTCCAACTGGAAGCGTGAGTGGCGCGCATCGTCGGCGTGGCGTGGTCATTACGATACGGTCTTCAAGAGCGGGTGGACTGAGGTTGAGGAAGACCTGCTGCTCTGGGGCGAGCGCACTGAGGGTCAAGACCTCGGCGTGAAGATTCAGTCAGCGTGCGAAGAGGGCACGCTACCGTGCGAGGTGACGGTCATCGCTGACCCGACCTCTAACCTCTTCGCGCAGGGGATTAGTTTCTGGGTGCGCGATGAGGATGCGATGACCTTCGCCGTGTGGGTGAAGGGCGACGCAGCATACGCGGGGGCGACCTCGCGCTAGGCGATACGCGGCGACGCGCAATGAGGGGAGTGAGGGCTTCGGCTCTCGCTCCCCTTTTTTGTTGCTGTTATGAGTTACGAGTTATGGATTATGTGTTATGAGTTACGAGTTATACATTACCCATTATCCGTATCCGCACTCCCGTATCCCCGCTCTACAATCCTGCTGACCCTGACCTCGTGCCGTCGCGCACCTCATCGGGGAGGTCGGTGGATTCATCTCTGGGGTGTGGCATTGTAGAAGTAGAGGAGGTGCTGTGTTCGCTTCCCAAGTGAGGAGGTCTTATGACCGACACACAGAAACTCACGGACATTCTGGCGGAGGCACGCCGCAGCGCGGAGCGCGCATCGTCAGCGGCGCAGGATGCCGCATCTGAGGCACAGGACGCGCAGTCCTACGCTGACTCGGCAAGTGATTCGGCGGGTTCTGCTGAGTCCTACGCCGATGAGGTTCAGGAAGTTCTGGACTCGGTTGAGGAGATGGTCGCTGAGGTGGTCGCCGAGAACGAGCGACTGACGGCAATCATCGCCAAGATCCGCAGCGCGTTGGAGGACAACGCAGACCAGAGCGATGTTCTGGAACTAGCGGAGTCGGCGACAGAGGTCGTCGCCTAAACAATCGGCGGACGGCGGCGGGGCTTCGGCTCCGTCGCCGCGAGCCACAGAGGAGGGTGTATGAATCGTCGCAAGATTGAGAAGATCGCCATCCCAGAGCACTCCGTCCGTTGGACGAAGCGTCCTGCTGCTGATGGTGATTGTTGTGAGAAGCATCGCCGCGAGAAGCGCGCCGATGAACGCAAGAGGATGATCGCTGAGGCTCGGCGAGCCAAGTGGTCGGAGCCAGACTGATGGAGATGGTGTTCATCTTTCTGGTCTGGGTTGTTGTTGCTGCTCTCTGGGTTGAGTAGCGAGAAGGGCGGGTCGCTTCGGCGGCTCGCCCTTCTTTGTTTCTGGGGTTATGAGTTACGGGTTATGCGTTATGTGTTACGAGTTATCCATTACCCATACCCGTATCCGTATCCCCATTGCTCCGTATCCGCCCTGCTCTTGCCGTTGTCGCTCGGCTCCGCGTGCCGTTGCGAGGTCGGTGGATTGGGGTGTGGTGTGTGGCATTGTGTATTCATCGGGAGCGGCGATACCGCTCGCACATTGAGGAGGTCGTATGCAACACGGCAAGAATCACCCGTTGGAGCCTCACCAGATTGAGGCGGCGATTCTCGGAATCGCTAAGGCGATTGTGCACAACGAGCCAGAAGGCTCGTGCGACACCATCGCATCGTGCGATTCGCAGGGTTGCGTGGAGCGGCGGTTGCTCGCGGTTGAGCAGATTCGCCTCTACCTCGTAGACTCGCTCATCGCTATCGCGGCGGAAGAGGTTCGCCAACGCAACAACGCGTAGGCGGCGCATCCGCCACAACAACGGCGGCGGGGCTTCGGCTCCGCCGCCAACGCTAGGAGGGGTTATGACGATTAGCGCAACGCGCGTATGGCACAACGGCTCGTGGGTTATCTCCGCCGTGGTTGATGGTTATCTAGAATCCATCTCCTACTACGGATACACAAAGCGCGAGGCAATCGCGCGCTTCCGCGAGGAGATGAAGCGGCGGCGATTCGCTAAGTAGAGGTCGGTGGATTCACCCCCGATGTGTGGCATTGTCTACTCATCGGGGGGCTTCCCCGTAGGAAGAAAGAAGGAGGCACACAAATGGCAGGGTTGATGTATGTGATTCGCGCGCTAGAAGATGGCACGCATCGCATCGTGAAGACAGAGCGCGGCGAGCAGTCGCGCGGGTTGCAGCCAATGTATGACGCAATCGGTTGCAGTCTGGTTGAGATGGTCGGTCGCGGCAATCTCGGCGGCGTACCCGTTGCGCTTCTGGTTGATGAGGAGGGGCTATTCGCGCCGAACGCGCGGCTCAACCTCACCGCGTGCGATGTGTTCGCGGTCGCAACGAAGAGCGCGCCGCTCTACCTAGCAGGTGGCGGCTTGGTCGGCGATGCGGTACTGGTACACGATGACGAGTTGCGCGGCTTCACCGATGCGGAAATCGCCAAGATTGAGCGCGTGCTCAACGATGGCGGCTTCCCGATGTACGAGGGGCGCGCGCTCTAAGACACACACACACACAACGAGGGGGCGGGTCGCGGGGCGGCTCGCCCCTTCTGCGTTTCTGGGGGTTATTGGTTATGTGTTATGTGTTATGCGTTATGCGTTATGTATTACCCATTACCCGCTACCCATACCCGTATCCGCCCGTACCGATTCACCGATGGTCGCCTCTGGCGTGGGCGTGTAGGGGTCGGTGGATTCAGGGTTGCCGTGTGGCATTGTTTAGTAGTCGGAGAGATTCTCCGCAGTATGGAAGGAGCGCACTATGACGAACACAGGGAGCGGCATCGTTCTGGTCGGCTATGTGGACACAACGGCAGGGGTCGTGATGTGCCGCGATTGTGCCGATGGCACACAGGGCGCAACAGAGGCGATGGACACCGTGTACAGCCCCGATGTGAACGAGGACACCCCCGCGTGCTTCGCTTGCGGGGCATCGCTAGACGAAACGGAAACGCTTTTCCGAATCGTTCGCGTGTTTGCGGGTGGTCGGTATCCAAGCGAAACAGTCGCCGATGGGCTCACCATCGCGCAGGTTCGCGCGTGGACTAACGACCCAGAAACGAGCAGCAGGACTGCGAAGGGCGCAGAGGCAGTAGAGCGCACGCGACTCTGCGGCGAGTGGATGGACACCTACGAGCCACAGAGCAGGTAGCGCACACAGGGGCAACGGCAAGAGGCGGCATCCCTTCGGGGATGTCGCCTCTTTGTGTTTCTGGGCTATGTGTTATGGGTTATGGGTTATGTGTTATGTGTATACGCTTACCCGTACCCGTATCCCCATAACCCAATCCGAAAGAATCCGCCGCGCTTCGGCGTGCGCTTCACCTTCGGGGAGCACCTCGCCGTGGTCGGTGGATTGAGCGCGTGGGTGTGGCATTGTAAAGGAGTCGGGGGCTTCCCCGCAGTATGAAAGGAGAGCGCACTATGGCAACGGCAGAGCAGATTCACGCCGCAATCGCAGCGGCGAAGGGGCGCGTGTTCACCCTCGTGGCGAGCACACTCCCAACGAGCGAGAAGACGCTCGCAAAGCGCGCCGCCGATGCGGAGAAGCGAAGCGTAGAAGGGCACACCTTCCGCGCGCAGCAGACACTCAGCACCGAAGAGGTAGACGGCGGCACAATCTCGGTTGTGCGCGTCAGCGGTCGCCCAGACTTCGCGTGGGGCGGCGGCGATGCCGTACGCCTCAGCAAGAAAGGCACGCAAACGCTCGGCTTCGTCGTCTCGGCGATGGAAGAGTACGGACACGCTACGGCGTGCCCGAACGCGGGGCGCGAGGGTAGCGCGTGCGAGGAGCGCAAAGAGCGACACTCACACCGCGCCTTCGGCTTGGAGCGCATCACCTCGGTCGTCGTGAACGGCGAAGAGTTTGTAAAGTAGAGCGCGGCGGCGCGTCGCCCTTCGGGGCGGCGCGTCGTCGCAGAAAGAGAGGGCACTATGAATCGGAGAACAATCGTCAGCCTTCGCACCTATGCGGAGATTGAGCAGGAGCGCAAGAATCGCGCCTTCGTCGGGCGTATGGCGTGGTACGCAATCAGCGCGGCGGCGGGGTACTTCTTGGCGCACCTCGTCGTCGCCCTCGTGCGTTGATGGAGTGGGTGGCGTTAGTCGTCATCTGGTCGCTCGCCGCTTGGTGGTTGAGCAGGTAGGAGCAAGGGGCGGCGTGCCTTCGGGCGCGTCGCCCCTTTTTTGTTTCTGGCGAGGTTATGGGTTATGGGTTATGGGTTATGTGTTATGCCTTACGCATAACCTATACCCGCCTTCCCGTTTCCCTATCCTTCACCCTTCGGGTCGCCCTTCGGGTCGCCCTTCGGCGTGCGCCTCGCCGCTCGCCGTGGTCGGTGGAATCAGGGCGGCGGGGTGGCATAGTGAAGCAGTCGGAGAGATAGCCGAACCGCGATTAGTCCCGCAGTCAGTCCCGCAGTCAGTCGCCAGAACCGCCACGGCGGGGAAGCGCAGTCAGTCGGGCGGTAAGTCGGGCGGTAAGTCGGTCAGGGTCGCTCCGACAAAGGGGGGGCAACGCGCCGTGGAGCGTTGCCCCCCTCATCATCGCCACGGCACACAAAGGGGGCACTATGAGCGCAACAATCACACGGCTCGCGTCGGATTCAGTCCGAGCGTGCGGCGCGCCAGCGTGCGGCGAAGGCGCAGTCGCCATCGTCGCAGTCAGCGTCGCCGAGCGATACCCCGCAACGGCGGGACTTTACGGGGCACGCCAGACGGCAGCCCTCGTAGTCCCAGCGTGCGCGGCTCATACGGCAGCAGTCCGCGAACTGCTCCGAGAGGTGGAAGCGTGAACGAGATTCAGCCCGTCGCCACAATGCTCTTCATCTTCGCAACTTGGGTTATCGTCGCCGTCGCGTGGCGGCGCAGTTAGTCGCCGAAGTTATCGGCTCAGAACTATCCCAACCCCCTCGCCGAGTCAGGCGGGGGGGTTGGCGTTTTCAAAGGCTGCACCTAGATTTTTTCTCCAATCCGCAAGGATCGGATGTCAACCCCCTATTTCCCGCTGGGAAAGAACCCCCCGATACCCCTATCCCCTAATTTTTTTTTCGATATCTTCGGCACGGGTAAAGCCAAGGATCGCGCGTGGGGCTCCGTCTGCCGGTACGTAGACCATCATCGGGATAGTGCGCACTTCCCACTCCGTAGTGAGGGCTCGCTCGGTATCCACGTTGACTTTGATGACGGTGATGTCAGGGTTGTGGGCTGCGAAACGGTCTACTTCTGGCATCGTGCGCTTACACGGCTCGCACCAAGGGGCCCAGAACTCCAGGAGAAGGTCCTTAGAGCCACGGAGAGCGGCGATTTGGGTGGAAGGGCTGTCTTGGTGCATGGGGCGCTCCTTAGGCTGTTTTTGGGGAAAAACAACCCCCAAGGTTTCCCCTGGGGGTTGAGTACATCTCCCTCCGAAGTTGTGATGACTTCAGAAGCGTGACCAGGGCGTGATGACCCTAGAACGGAATGTCGATGTCGTCGTTGATATTAGCAGACTGGGTCGACCCGACAGTTTCCTGCGAAGGGCCGTCCTTCTTCTGCTTCTCGACCTGGAGGAAGCGGCACGAAATCGAAATTTCGTTGCGTGCTGCGCCCTGCTTGTCGGTCCACGATGAGACCGTAGGGACGCCTTCGACATAGACCAAGTCGCCCTTACGGACGATTTTCTCGGCAATTTCTGCCTTGGCATCCCAGCATGAGACGCTGTACCACGTGGTCTTCTGCTCTCCTGCCTCTTTCTGGTTGTCTGCAACACTGAAGTTGGCAACCGTCTTGCCGGTCTTCGTCGTGCGGAGTACTGGGTCGCTCCCGACGCGACCGAGAAGTGTGACCTTAATCATCCGATGTCTCCTTCCTGCCATATCGACAGGTCTACATATTCGGTGTCTTGCTGCGTCTGGAGAGACCAGACCCTTGGCAAGAACCACCGATCATTAATACCCAAACCTGATGCAACGGCATCAAGCGTGAGTTTCAGGATATTGTCGGCATCCATCGGCCTCTTGAGGCTGATACTAATGTCGACGATTGTCCTCTCTTCTTTTGCGGACCAGTCCGTCTCGAGCGCCCTGGCCCGCACCAAAGATTCTATCAGGGTCTTCCACTCTTTTGCAATTCGTGTTTTGTAGACGATGCTGCCATGCGCACGGTATGCCGCATTCCAGGAGGGGGGCCTACCGAGCAGTCGTATCCTCAGCGGCTCGCGCACGAGGGCGATAGTCGGGGGCGTCCATACGGACGACTCTGCAGGTGTGTTGGAGCCGAGAGATTGCTGGGCCATAGCCAAGATCATCCAATTCATCAAGCGTGCGATTACTGGTAGCAATCGTGGGCTTGCAGGCACTATACCTGCTCTCGATGAGCACGTACAGTTTTTCGGAGGCCCAATCCGTCGCTCGCTCCTTCCCCAAGTCGTCGAGGACGACCACAGATGCCTTGTCGAGGCAGTATTCGAAGAGTTGCGATGCCTCACCATCGGAGTAGCGCATTTGTGAGCGCAGACGCTCCAGGAACAGCGGCACGTTGAGGAAGCGCATCTTATGGACTGGTTGTGCTGAGGGCTGGTAGTAGATCTCGCGTTTCGCTTCTGCATCCTGCTCCGCAAGCCATGCCTCTGTCTTACCCCGTAGTGCTGCTACTGCTAGGTGTGTCTTGCCTGTGCCTGGGGTTCCCAAAAGCATGAAGCCCTGATCTGACAGCGGGCTGGTAATCCATTCCTGTGCAGCATTGAGCCCTTTCTCCGTGCCAGGACGATCAATCCAGGTAGAAAGGGATGAGGCAGCGTGACGCTGCGGAATCCCTACTTTTTCTAAAATTTTTCCGCGTCTTTCCGCCTGCGGCGGAGTCGTTTCGGCATGCATGCCTCACCTCCATTCTCAATCTTCCGTCCGCGACGGAAGATTGTTTGCATGTGTTTGTTATTCGACGAAAGAATCCCGGCTTTCGTTTCGCGTGGTGGCAGGGACCGTGGCGCTGAACTTGGCACGACCCTGACCGAGTTTGGTGATGTACGCAATGTAGTCACCCTTCACATCACGTAGTGCAGCCTCGCATACCGCAGACATGAGCGCGGGGATGCCGCCCGGATAGGACTTGATGAGTCGTGCCACGCGACCGTAATCATTCTTGTCGGGAATGATGCCAAACTGCGCGGCGATGAATTCGGTCAGCCTGCCCTGCGGATTTGGCCCGCCGACCACGTACTCCAGCCATTCCTTCATGGTGCGGACTGGAACGGGGCTGTCGTCGACGTGATTGAGTTGTAGGCGCTCGTATCGCTCTCGCGCTTCGGATGACTTCTTCAGTCGCTCTGCGCGTGACGCATCCTGCGGGGTCTCCTGCCACTCGTCCCAATCGTGAATGACCAGTCCATCAAGCAGTCCAACCCGTCGGAATACGGCGAGCCACTTGGCGTTCTGGGTTCCAACGACGGCTTCGATGTGCTGATCAGATTCAAATACGCCGTGCGTCTCCGATGCTGCGCACAACATGACGACCCATGCCCACCGTGCGTTGTTGTCGGGCAGTCGCCACAACTTCTTGTGCTTTGGTAGGTCGCTATAGCAGCGCCACCACACGCGTCGAACAACCTCGTTTGCAACGAGATCCTCAGGAAAGAACGGAATGTCCTTGTAGTCGGTCAATTTAGTGGCCCCCTTCCGCGATGCAGAGTTCACATCCGCATGTTGCAATGTTGTGGCACTTCTCGCATCTCCACACCCCGAGTCCCGTGCCCGACTTCAGCGTTTCACTCATCTCGTCGCCGCAGTCTTCGCACGGCTGGTAGCCATACTCATCTGGCATCGTCACCCTTCGCCTCCTTCCGATTTCTCCATAAACGCAATCAGTGCAAGTGGGTTGCGAAGATTAGCGAGCGCATCTGCCGGTGTCAAACCGCTGGCAACCACCCGAAAGAATCCGTCACGGTCTGCCGCCCCCGCCTCGTACAAGCCAGACTTGAATTCCACGTAGAGCCGCATGCTAACGGGCATGTAGAGGTTCAGCACCCTCACCGCACAAGCAACGCAGTCTTTTTGATACGAAGATCCATGCTCGCATGTTGGTGGAGCGAAGTCGAGAAAATCAACCACGTCCACGCCACTCATCAGCGGACTACCGGTGGGTCTTGCAGCGTCTTTACTGCATTGTCGGCAAGTGTTGGGAGAAGAACTTTCAGCGCCCTACGGGAGTCTGGCAACTGCTGTGGGTGGCTCTCCCACTTGTCGCACAGTGCACGGAACTCGCACTTCTCATGGATGAACGCTGTTGGGTTCGGATAGACCGCACCCTTCTCGCGCGCATCAAGAAACGATCGAACCTGAATGTACAGGCGGTCGATCTGGTCCTGGCTCCTTCGCGTAACGCGTCGGTCAACGTTTGGGCCCTTGGCAGACTTGCTGATGATGTTAAACGTCACCTCTGGGTCGTGCCCAAAGTTATCGCGTACTGCCAAAGCGTAGGCTGTTGCCTGAATGTCTCCGTGCTCTCGGCCCTGCTCCCACTTACGCTCTGCCGTCTTGTGCTCAACAACATTTTTGTTATCAAGCAACATGTCGACGGTGGCCTTTAGTTGAATGGGAAGCGTGCCCAACTTGCTGTGCTTGATATCAGCCATGAACGTCTTTTCGATACCGCCATCCTGGTGCGGGGTCCAGTTATCGCCTGCAGTAATTGCTGCCTCCAACATTTCCTGCCCCGTCGCGCTGTCCGTCAAGATGTTGCGCGTGGTCTCTAGTGACCAGTCAACCTTCTCCGCCTCTTTCTGATAGGTATCGGAGAATCCTCGCAGCGCAAATTCCTTTGCCTTGCCGCCTGACAACTTGTTGGACTTGTTGCCATACCAGAGCGCCAGGCCAGAGTGCACTGCGGTGCCCAAGGCAAAGAACGGTGTCGTTCGCTCGGTCCACAGGCCCATCTTGTACTTGTACCACCAGCGAAGTGGGCACGAGAGATACTCTCGCAACTCACTCACGCTGATATAGGTAGGGTTGCGCTCAATAATTCCGTGACCGCCAAGGTCTGGAAACGGAGCGTTGCTCACTGGGTAAGTGCCTCACGCTTTGCCTTGTACACATCCGCAAGATACTTGCGCGCATCAACGCCAAGTGACGTCTTGCTAATGTCCAAACCAATCTTGCTCAGTTCATCAACCGAAGTCGCGCTTGCAATCGTTGACGACCATTCGTCAGCGGCAACCTGCTCCTGCTCAGTTGGCTTTGCTGCAACCTTCTTGGTCTTCGTCTCCTTGATCACGCCATCGGAGTCGGTCTCTCGTGGGGAGTCTTCTCGCTTCGCGCGAATCTCGTCGTCTGACGCAACGCGCTTAGACGGAAGCCCTGCCATCACGAGTGCTCGGCCAACTGCGGACGTTTCGCAGTTTTCAATTTCGGAACCACGGGTGTATGGCGTTGCCCCTGGAATCTGCATGGCGCTGTGGCCAACTCCAGCGGGTCGGTCGTCCATAAAGCCAAGTTCATCGTCTGGGGTGTTGTCACCCTTCACGCCACGATAGGCGCGAGCCTCAATGACGACGCGCTTCTCGTTGTGCTCAACGATGCGAGTCTCAATGCGACCGTTTGGGTATGCGTCATACCATGCGCGAATGCGCTCCGCGACATCAACGTAATCCTTGAGTGCGCTCTTATCGAATGCCATTACTCTGCCTCCTCTTCAATGTCTACAAACAATTCTGACTCGGGTCGCCCCAAGTATGTGCTCAACTTCTT
>Ga0209298_10000718_pt1 | contig 22064 bp, 16 predicted proteins | sample S_140806_EF_Meta_FD_187325 | JGI IMG/M metagenome (GOLD analysis project Ga0209298, IMG submission 187325) | Freshwater microbial communities from Lake Simoncouche, Canada to study carbon cycling - S_140806_EF_MetaG (SPAdes) (version 2) | ecosystem: Environmental > Aquatic > Freshwater > Lake ...
TGCGTCCGTATGCCGATTCTTTAAAGTAGTCCCAATAGTGGGTCGCGCTCTTTTCCACTTGGCTGATTTTCACTAACTTTGTTCATTAATCTTGAACTCGATCCATGAAAAAAATCGTTACGCTTTTTGCCGGTATTGTAATTACAGGAGCTCTCTTTGCACAAACATTCAACTCTCCAGAAAGTGTAGAGTATGACGCTGCAGGGAATAGATGGTTTGTTGCACAAAACGGATCAGGACAAATTCATTACTATTCTCCAGGATCGGGAACACTCACGCAATTAGGAACAACTACATTGTCGTCTGGACCACATGGAATTGAAATACTGGGAACTACACTCTACGCTTGCGACGGAAATTCTATTAAAGGATTCGACCTTGCAACCGGCGCACAGGTATTTAATTTGAATGTTGGCGCAACGTTTCTGAATGGATTAACTACCGATGGAGGACACTTCCTTTTCGCTACTGATTTCACTGGCAAGAAAATCTACCGCATCAACACGCTAACGAGCACTTCAAACGTAATGTGCTCTACAACAAAAACTCCAAACGGTATTTATTATGATGGCGCAAACAACCGTTGTGTTTTTGTGACTTGGGGGGCGAATGCTCCAATCCAAGCGATGAGTCTTGGCGATTCAACAGTTACAACTTTGCTTGCCACTTCAATGGGCAGCTGTGATGGAATTACCCGTGATGCAGCAGGATACTGGTACGTTACTGCTTGGACAGGCAACCAACTTTGGAGAATTGACCCAGCATTCAGCAGCGCACCTGTTTCTGTGATGACAGGATTAAGTAGTCCAGCCGATATCGACATCAATGCGGCTGGTGATTCAATTGGAATCCCCAACTCCGGTAGTGCAAACAATGTTGTGTTCTATACCAACATCACTACAACTATTGTTGATCCTTCTATTGTAGAAACAAAAGTTTTTCCTGTTCCTTCATCAGGAGATGTAACTGTAAACTTCGCGAATCCTTTGAATAATGCGCAAGCGGAAGTATACGATCTATCAGGCAAACAGATTAGTGCAGAGCTATTCACTGGATCCAACTACATAGTAAATCGCAACAATCTCGCATCCGGAAAGTATATCGTTGTGTTTCGCACAATCGAAGGAGAAATTCTTTCCCGAAACGAAATATTTTTTAACTAGGTAAGCACCCCCCCATCAATTCAGTTATCTAACATCAACTAAAGCAGCAATCAGCGAAGAGTTGTTACATAGTACCCCCCCCATTGATGAAGTGAAAATTTCTTCAATATGTGGCCGTATTTCTTGTGATTATCCGCAATAACTATGAAACCGGATACTAAATTAAGTCTGGCCGACAGGATAATCCTGAGTCCGACAAAGACCGAGCTCACCAAGGCCGAACGCCTCCTTTCACGATCACTTCTCGCATTGTTGGTAGGGTCACTTGCGTTTCTCGCTGTTGATGCTTACCTCGGTCTGAAATTTATTGAATGGATATGCGTCAGTCAAATCGTTGGTGTAGCTTACTACTTGTGGCTCATCCGCAAAGGTCATGTGTGGCTTGCAGGGCTTCTTGGCCATGTTCATGTAATGATTGACATTTTCCTGATCGCAGCAGTGTTCTCGTCTTCATGCATGATTCACGCACTCCTGATTCCTTTGCTTGTGAGCTTGATTGCTGTTTTCGGATCTGCCAGAAAAAAAACTGCCGTGTTCTTGCTTGTGCTTTGTATGATCACACTGGCATTATTGGAATTTCTGGAGGTGCGTATTTTCCCGGTAGACCTTCCCCATCACACACTGGATGTGACCAAAACCGTAAATTTTGTTGGTGCAATGCTGCTCACCTTTTATGTGATTTACTTTGTAACCAAGGTCAGTGAAAGCACTCAAGCCTTGCTCGAAGACAAAAAACTCGAGCTTCAAGACAAAAACGCAATACTTAACTCTGCTATGGCTGCTCGGGATAAATTAGTTTCTACTATTTCCCATGATATCAGAGGGCCGCTCAACAACATTTACGCCGGACTCCATCTGCTCAACTCAGGAAAAATTTCTCCGGATGATTGGAAAATGTTGTCGCAGAAAATTCAGATACAAACGAAAGACGCGCTTGATTTTATTGAAACAACCATGAAGTGGATTTCAGCGCAATCCGATCAGTTGAAAGCACACATGGGTGATTATGGCACCAAACAAATCACTGCTGGGGTAACTGCACTGGCCGCACCTGTAGCGGAGTCGAAGAATATTCGCTTAGATGTAAATATTGAACCTAACGCCATTGCAATAGCAGATGAGCACATGATCAATAGTGTTCTTCGTAATCTTGTTTCAAACGCAATCAAGTTCACTGGAGAACTCGGAGTGGTGAAATTGGTGGTAGTAAAAGCAGCCACTAAAGTCCGCTACTCCGTCATTGATTCTGGGCGAGGAATGACGACTGAACAACTGGAGAAAGTAAAAGCGGGCATGATATTCTCCACTCCAGGAACCGAAAATGAACGCGGTCATGGTATGGGCCTAGTACTTTCAAAACAGTTCTTAAAACTTCACGGAGCACATCTTACCATTCAATCTTCAGAAAGTTCAGGAACAACAATGTCGTTTGAATTGCCGCTCGCGCAGCAAACAGTGGTAGCGTAATTCCCTGTTGGAAAAAACCGCTACTTCATTTTGTCTTTAAACACCTTCTTGAATTTGTCAACCTTAGGTTTTACTACATATTGGCAGTAACCCTGATTGCTATTTTGGTTGTAATAATTCTGGTGATACTCTTCCGCTTTGTAAAACACCGTGAAAGGAGAAATCTCAGTTACAACGGGAGCACCCCACGTGTTCTGTGTATTTAACTCCTGCTTGTAATGCTCAGCTTTGCGCTTCTGTTCTTCATTGTGATAATAAATCACCGAACGATACTGCGTGCCTACATCATTTCCTTGACGGTTCAATTGCGTAGGATCATGTGATTGCCAGAATGCAGCCAACATTTCATCATACGATATTTTCGTAGTGTCGAAAACAATCTGACACACTTCCGCATGGCCCGTTCTTCCTGTGCAAACCTGATCGTACGACGGATTTTTAACTGTGCCGCCGCTGTATCCCGAAGACACAGAAATCACACCATCCAATAATTGAAATTGCGCTTCAACACACCAGAAGCATCCTGCTCCGAAAGTTGCAGTATCATAGACCGGGCTCATTATTGTCATGTTATTTTGTTTTGTTGAATCGGTTGCAAGCGTATCGGAAGTTTGTCCGCACGCACTTACTGAAAATGTGATCAGCAGCAGAGAGAATATCGGATTGTATTTTTTCATATGATCACTTACGTAAATGTCTGTGTTTGGTTCATTACCGCCAACACTTTTTAACAATCTGCACCAAACATTGCGTAACGCGATGAAAAATCCCAACTTGGTGATCCAATTGCGTCGATGAACATTCTGCACATCATTCTGATCTGGTTAAGTTTTTTCGCTGGCTATCTCCTATGGGCAAAGGTACGCGAGAATATTGCGCAGGGACGAAAACCGTGGGACTTCGATAACTTTAACTTTCTAGTAGGTTCTGTTACTTTCTTCCTCGTCCTATGGACTGTTATTTTTGTTGCACGACCAGAGCCAGTTTTTGATACGAAAGATGAACAGATTGCGTATGGTAAAGCAACAAATCAACCTTGGCTTGTTTCTGATGCAATTTGGGATCAACTCAAAACAGAACCAACCAACCCCGATATTCACTATGAATTTGTGAAGTACCACTATCTGCAACGCAATTCCGATTTATCTCCACCAGATCCATTCGCATTTGCCGCAGAAGAAGTTCGACTCTTTGATTACTACTCCGAATTGAGCGAAAGTCCGAATGATACACTGCACGATATTGGCCACTTGTTTCTTGCCGCGTACTGCCTCGGTCAATCAACTCCCGATTATTCTGGTGCATCATTTCATCTCCGACTAATAGAAGATCCAACACGCAAATACGTCAACTACTATGCGGGAAAAATTGTACTCATTGGAGCGGGATCACCAGAAGCAGAAAAACATTTTCTTTCCGAAATAAGAAACAAAGGATTCAAGGAAGGCGCCTACGAATATCTCGCTATCATCTATGACCTCGAAGACAAAGACACTACACTAAACGAATTAGTGTACTCAGGTGCTGCAGATTTTGTACCAGAAGATCTTCGCGCGCGCGTTTATTATCAAGAGAAAGATCTGCTCCGATTCTACCAATTGAAGTTTACCTCGCTTCTAAAGGGAATTAATCTGTGGGGACTTGCAGGCGCTACTGCAATACTCTTGATTTGGTTGTTCTTCCTCGTACGGCTCTCTTTTCTTTCTCTCATTCGATTTCGACATATTCTTCTGTCAGTAGTAATCGGAACTTTTCTCGCCATGACATCGTGGTGGTTGTATGCGTTCTACAAACATGGATTAGGCTTTTGGGTAAACGGAAATATTGGAAACGACCTTCTCTTCTGCTTCACCGGAATCGGCGTAATCGAAGAACTAGTAAAGCTGATTCCGTTTCTTCTCATTCTGCATTTCACCGGAATCATCAAAAAGCCAATCGACTATCTCATTGTTGCCTCTGCCAGCGGACTCGGTTTTGCATTCTTCGAAAATCTCATGTACATCGCCAACTACGGACTAGATGTGATTCACTCCCGCGCACTCACCGCTTCCGTTTCTCATATGGCCTGCAGCGCAATGGTGGCTTACGGTTTTGTTCTCTATAAATTCAGATGGCCGAAAAGATGGTGGCTCATTCCCTTGTTCTTTCTTCTGGCTTCCGCAGCACACGGATTCTATGACTTCTGGCTCATCAACGCTTCTGTGAAGTCATTCAGCATTCTTACGCTCGTGTTTTACCTCTCCGAAATTCTCATTTATATTTCCTTTCTCAACAATGCGCTCAATCACAGCGCAGACCCGTTGCTGCCGAAAGAATCAATTCTTTTTAATTCGCGAAAGCTAACATCTGTGCTCGCCGGTTCACTTATTCTTCTTTTCGCGTTTGAATACCTAGCAACCTGCTTTGTGTACGGCACTACGTATGGCAACAGCTCCATCACTACTGCGTTTCTCTCCGGAGGTTATCTTATCTTTTTTCTTTCCGTTCGAATGTCACAGATCAGAGTTGAGCCCGGGAAATGGAAGCCTATTGATTTTCTTTCCGGACTACTTCCTTCACAATTGCTGGAAGCGGGACGTAGAAAAAATCATCAAGCGATCCTGCATCATTCCGTGGTGTTGCGATCAGCATCGCTTGAGTCTCCATGGTCGACTGTGAATGTCTCACGGATTACGATTACACGGAACATTGTTGTCAAGCAGGATCCGCATTGGTACGAAGCAACGAGCGATGCACCTCTCAACTTGAACGGATTTATCACACAAACAGTTTATTTGAATCCGGTGAATTCAGACGAATGGATTTCAACCGAACAGGATTCGCAAGTGAATGTGTATTATCTCGTCGGCGAATCCGAAAATCAAGAACCGAAAAAACTGGTCTTCTTTGACTGTGTAATCTTCAACCTTTCGGAGCCGTTGAACCCACAGGCTTGATAGACATCGCTACGGGAATTGCGATTAAACTTGCGGCAATTGCAAGATATCCTACGTGATGATAATTAACCACAGTCGAGTTCGGGCCTTCTGCAATTAATAATCCACCGAGAAACGATGCAAATCCTGACGCGAGCTGTTGCACTCCTGCATTCAAGCTCAAAAATCCTCCGCGCTGATGAGGTAATGCTGCCGAAGTAATCAAGGTATTTGCAGGAACACCTCTGCTGCCTCCAAAAACGAAAAGCGCAGCCGCCAGTACAAGTACAACAGTTAAACTCACCACAGGAAGGTTGGTAATAAAGAAGATCGGAATGCATGCTAATACGGAAAGCCCCGCGAAGACCTTGAAGCTTCCGGCCTTATCAGATAAAAATCCAACAAGTCGCATTGCAATAACACTGACGAGTCCGCCGACAAGATAGATGTATCCGATCTGACTTTCCTCGATCCCCACATTATGCACCATGTAGTTGGGAATGTAAGGGATAATGGAGAAGTGTCCGATCATCAGCAAGGCCATCAGAGAAAGTCCGCGCAATCGATTTCCTGAATTAAGAATTTCCCAAAACTGTTGGAACGGATTTCTTTTTCTTGCTTCAATTACATGGCCACCCATACGTGGCATGAAACGCAAAATGCCGAAGAAAATAGGAACGCCTATTCCTGCAATAATCAGAAATGGAATATGCCAGCTGGAGTGGGCTGCGATAATACTTCCAGCCGGAACACCAATGATTGCCGCCGCAGAAAACCCCATGTACACAATTGACATTGCACTAGCACGACGTTCAAATGGAATCGCATCTCCTACAATACTCAACATGCTTGAACTAAGAACACCTCCGAAAAGCCCTGTGAAGATTCGTGCGGCAAGCAATAGCTCATACGAAGGCGCCAATCCACACGCTAATGTTCCAAGAATAAATCCGGTATAGCAGACAATAACAACTTTTCTTCGATCGAATCGATCAACGAAAAAACTACCAACCAAACTGATTACACCTGCACTGATGTTGTAGCTCGCGACCAATAATCCAAATTGTGTATTGGTGATTGCAAAAGCGCTCATGAATAATGTGCTCAATGGCATCATAACCATGAAATCCATCACATGAGTAAACTGAATGAAAGCGAGAATGTAGAGAAGCGGTTTCTCTTTGAGTTTATCCATGGAAACAGTTGGCGGTGGTGCAAATATAGGTAGTTAGAGCATGACGTATGTCTTTTCTTGCGCTCACAGAAAAAGTATTCGTCCAATGACAATAGAATATCGACCAACATGCAGCACTATCCTGCTTTGATGAGGCCAATAAAAAAAGGACAGGAATTACCCTGTCCTTAAAATCAAATGAACTTCCGCTTAATTGCGAACAAACATTTTTGTAATCGGAAATGTATTACCACAGCTCCGAGCGCGAAAGCGCTACCATGGATATGGAAAATATTTATTCGTAGATCGGGTTACTTAATACAGTTGGGATCCTAAAAAAGAACTGCCAAATTACAGGTAACTATTTCTGAATAATGGATATCGCCTTTATTTGCGCTTCAGTGTTTCTTCTCTTTCGGATCAGAACTCTTTACAACAATTTTTTGTATCGACCAGAAAGATTCCACAGGATCAGGTTCTGGTGCTCGTGTACGTGTTCCTACATTACGCATCAGGTCGGTAAGACCGTTGTTACTTCCGCGAGCAGCTCCACGCTCCATCACACCATCAGACATAAACACATCGGTTGGCAAAGGAGTTTCCGAAGCAAGCATGAAATAAGTATCATATCCGAAGGGTGCGCCAATATTAAATCCAAGCGGAACACCTTGCCTCTTTTCAAGCGGGATCATTCTCTTACTTTGATACTTGCCTCTGTACTCCACTTGATTTCCGTCGCCTAATTCCGGACGCGGATACAAAAGAGCCATCTTACCACTTGCATCGATTGAAAACACGTAAATAAATCGTTTGCTATAATACGGCGTGAACCTGATAGTGTCAAGCAAAAGCACCAACTCAAGGCGATCCCCGCCATAAACCGTTTCGTTCGGAGCAAGCAATGATCCGCCAGCGCGTTTCAATCCAAGATAATAAGGGAACTCATCGGGAGGCGAAGAAAGATTGATCCAAGCATTCAGTTTTCCTAGGCGAACCGCGTAATTAGCCAGGGAGTCTGAGGCTGGCCCTGCGGTTTCTGCAGCAATCCATTTCGTACGAACAGGAAGAGATGTGCAGTATCCTGAATCAGGAGAAGATACATTCGGGCGTAGCAGAGCATATTCGAGCCGTCCATTGTTTCTTCCGATAAGAATATAGTTAGCAGTAAGAGGATCTGCGGTGAATTCAACCGCAGAGTTGTCAGAACCTTTTCCGATCTTTTTTATTAGTGAGTCTGAAAGCTCCTTAGTGGGTGGAAGCTGCAAGCAAACACTGGATCCCTTAGGAATTTCCTTCTTTAAGCTTTTCTCATTTAGCTCTGACAGCCTTTTTATTTTAGGATTACCTGCCTGCGAAATCATCCATTGGCCCGAATAATACTGAATCAAGTATTGAGGAGCGATCTCGGTTTGGTCTGTAATCTTGCTACAATACCCTGATGAAAACAAATTATTGACTGGGGCAATTGCAGAAGTGAGTTGACTTTTGGTCATTTCACATTCCGGTTTCCAAATAAGTAATGTTGGCTTGTCGGGAGTTACCCAGTTCAGCATCTCTACAAGGTCTCCAGGATGAAAAGAATTAGCGTCGCCGGATCTTAACTTAGCAATACTAGTCCCAATTCCTCCAACTGAAATTACCTCCAAGGTGTCTCTTCCTCCTAATTTTGCCAAGAGACAGCCGGGGTAAATAGACAGTTCAAAGCCACCACGTAAATAAACATACCCGTCTTTTACTTCTTGTATGCCAACAACTGTTCTAGCTGAAACTTCCGTAGCAGCAGTTCCAAAAAGCGTAGCATTTCTACGATATTCATTGGCTCCCATTACTGGATCCTGAAATTTTGGTCCGCCGTCGGACTTCAGGTTAGCAACAATACGTGTAAATATTTGGGATGCGCTTTCATTAGTAGATGAACTGTTGATGGCCAGCAATAATGCAAGTGTGAATGCTCCATGAGAAATTCCATTACCATCTATTGCCTCCTTTGCTGTTTGATCACGCTGCGCGGCACTAAAAACTAATGCGCCTCTTTCTTCAGGCTTTCGCGACTCTTCACTTGGGTCTGCAAAATCGAAATCTACCGGAGGTGCTAGCCGACTCACATACTCTACCGGTAAGCTGCTCCCACGGGCAAGTGCACCGCTATGACAACAATCAAAAATCAAAGTTAGTATCACGCCCTTATCCAACAACTGGTTGAACAAAGGAGCTAACTCCTTATTCCGAATATCCCAGAGATCAGAGGGAACAAGTGTTTGGTCCTGACCCGATCCATCATAAGACCTACTGTTCGTAACCTGCGAACCATGGCCTGCGTAGTAAATAAAAACAACATCCCCTGGAGTATCTCCAATAGGAGCTTGACATTTTGAAATTAATCCGTTTAAAGCGTTAATAATGCTTTCATGTGTTGCTTGTTTGTTGAAAAGCGTATCAACGTTCTGCGCCTGGAATCCATAACGAGCTGTGATCAGTTGTCGCATAGAAAGGGCGTCGTTTACACAACCATTTAAATTTTTCCACCCCGATCGCTCCGCAGATCCGCGTTGAGCAAATGCAGCGGGCGTTTGCGATGTTTGTTCGTATGTGTCTATTCCTATAATTAAAGCGCGCTTTACTCCGGCGTATAAAGCAGAATGACAACAAAAAGAAAGTACTAATACAAGGCTGATTCTAATTAAGGGATTCATTTCTTATAATTACGTGATGACGATTATTCCAACAAAAGTCAATAACTCCTCCTGCGTTTTAGATACTACTCTTCACTGCAGGTGAATTAATCACCTGAGGCAAAGTTTCTTTTTGCAAGCTAATAACAAACTGATTCGAATCAAAAACAAGCCAAATACACCGATTGTCTTATTTTTTTAAGTCCTCAAAAGAACAAAACTGCGTTCCATTGAGGACTCTTGTACAAAAAGTAAGGCGAAAAAAAAGCACCCTTACTGGGTGCCTTAATAACATTGTTTGATACTACTCGCGGAGATTAACCCACCAATCGGAGAAGCAATCCCCATTGTTTTCCCAGTACAGTGAGCCGCCTGCAGTTTCGCAATACCAAGTAGTCCAGCCGCCAAAAACGAAAACATCGCCTTTGCCCCAAGGCTCAACATAACCTTTGAAATTGCCATCCACATAAACTTTAATCCAATAACCAGTATAATTGTCAAATGTGAGGTGGCACTCACTTGCAGAACCTCGCTCAGCCGTTTTAGGAGCTGCGACATCTGTTGTAGGAACATCACTCTTAATTTTGTCTTTTCCTCGCGCGCCAGCCATTTTAGTGGCTTTCACATCCTTGATAACATGTTCCTTCTTTCCTCGTACCTGTGCATTAGCTACTCCGAATGACAAAACAGCTATCAGCAGCATAAAAATTTTCTTTCTCATTTTTCTTATGTGTTAGGTTTTAAGGGCAAATATATAAAAGGGAGGGCAATAACATACTTGTTACAAAAAAGAAGTAGGGCAATATTTTCACGTTTAAATGCGATTCCCCTTGGAGTGTTTCCCAACTTATTAGGCAAGTCTATTCCTTTTCATGGGAGCTATCTGGATTATTATGAACGAAAAAATAATGTAATTTTATCATGATCAAGCTGTGCAACCTCTCTATTCGGAATTATGAATATCTCAAGATTTAAATATTTCTTTACGCTTGCCGTTTCGCTATTTACACTTTTTGGTGCCGCGCAGGAGTCGGAAGGGAAGGTATATTTCCTAGGGATTGGTGTGGAAAAATGCTTTAATGGAGTGCAAGGAAAAGCCAATGCTGTGGCAGACGTTCAAGTCGTGATGGAGCGCACTAAGAAAGATGTAAAAACCACAGATAACATCACCTATGTTCACGACGGTGCACTGGTAACTGCATCTAATTTCGTCGGTTACACGCTGTTCAATGATAATGCTACTCTCGAAAATATTGACACTCTAGTCAATGATATTGCAAAGAGAGCTAAACGGCATGATGTTATTTATGTGTACATCAGCGCAATGAGCAGTGGTGAGTCAGGAGGATTTATCCTGCCGGTTAAATCCCTTCCAAGCTCGCAGAAAAAAGGGAAACTGAATGCTCCGACAAGTACTGTGCTTGAGCCTTTGGTACTCAGTCACCACCTTAGCGCTATTGCATGTCAGAATCAAATAATCGTAATAGACGGATCTGCGTGGAATGAAAACCAAGACGAAATTCTACCTGCGTTCTTCGAGTATACCGGGCAAGAAAAAAATCAGATTGTGGTAATTCCACTTGTAGAATCTTCGGATTCTTTTGCGGTTGCGGGCAAACAAGTGAGCGTTCTAGCCGCTGTCATCAATAATGCGTCGAAACCAATTCTTAGGTTGCTAAAGAAAAATGACCAGGCTACCGAATCTGTAAAAACATCTTTGAGTATTGCTTACAACAACCTTACTCAGTCTGAAAGTCCGGTTTGTGCCATTTATAATTCATGGAAACTGCTCAAAGCCGGAACAACAGCTGAACCGGTTGTGAAAAAAGACACGCCAAATCCTGTTACTAATTCAGAAGACGTTTCAAGGAAAAGTACTGCAGCTATACCTGATATTCCCTCTATTGAAACTGCTACTTCCGTTAGAAACTACGCTCTTATAATTGCCAATCAGAACTATCAGAACAGTTCAGCATGGCCTAATCTGAATAATCCGATTGCTGATGCAAACGCCATTAAAGCAGAACTGGAAACGTTTTATAATTACGAAGTTCGATTGTGTACCAACCTCGGATTGGATTCCATGCTTACAGAAATCAACAACCTGCACAATCAGGGTTTTGATCAGAATACGCAGGTGCTGTTTTATTACGCTGGTCACGGCGGACAGAAAAAACTTGGCTCGCAGGCAGGAGCTGGCTACATGGTGCCTGTCGACGGAAAGGCAGAGGAAGATGACAAAAATCTCACCAGCTATCTAAGTTACGATATTCTGAAAGCCCGTCTCGATGGACTCCGCGCACGCCATGTATTGGCTATGATAGATGCTTGTTTCTCCGGATCAGCCGATGCCGATGCCTTTGCACAAGAAGTCCAAGACAAAGATAATGCCGGGCAGCAAATGATGCGTAGTAGTATTCTTGTTCAAGTACACGAATCAATGCTTAAGAAATCAAGATATTTTATCTGCTCCGGAAAGCTAAATCCAGTCTCTGATGGCGCGAAAGGCAAACTTTCTCCTTTTGCGTTGATTTTTGTCGGAGCATTGAAAGAAGGGCACAACGGGTCAAGCGCTATCGTGTACGCGTCTGATATCGAGAGTGCGTTATACAACAAGTTAGATTCTCGACCTTATGCTTTCGCGTTTGGAGGAACAACTCCAAGTGCTAACGGTTTCATGTTTGTGCCTAAAGCGCTCGTGAAATAAAGATCCGCGCTGTTCAGGGATTTTATCTCTCTCTACACTTGGACAGCACGCAATAGCTTGAAACCATATTGCAAAGAATCTTCTTCTGAACAGGCTGTTTTATCCAAACTTGTTTACGTTTTATTTCAATAGCCATCCTTTATAGAAAGTATATTTCTTTTGAATGGCTAATCCGCAGGTGATTATTCTGATTAATACTGTGGTCATGAAAGAGACAGTATAACTGGCGTAATTCAAATTTATTGTATTGAGCCAAGCCGTTACAAAAAAAAAGGACAGGAATTACCCTGTCCTTCTTCGATGAAATAGTTGGGTGAATTAATTACGGATAAACATCTTCGTGCTTACTGTTCCGTCTTTCTCTGTTACCGAGAAGAAGTATGCTCCATTATCCAATGTACTAATGTCGACACGCGTAGTCAACAAAGGACCTTGGCTTACTACACGTCCACTCATATCTGTAACAGAATAGAAATTCTCTCCATTGAGTTGGGACATGTTCAAAGTGATTTCGTCATGCGCAGGGTTAGGGAACAACGCCCACATTGCACCTGCATTAGGACTATCAATACCTAATGGAGCAACAACATTCACATAGAATGGAACCGTCTGAGCGCTTTGTGCGTAACGCGCTACAAACAATGATGTACACAATGTATCTGTACAAGCTAGCGCCTGATCAACAACGATCAAACAAATGGTGTAGGTTCCTGTTTGAGTATACACATGAGATGGAAAAGCAGCTGTGTCATTTGGTGTGTTATCTCCCCACGACCACTGATACTGCATGGTATTAGAACCAATACTCATGTTATAGATCCACGCCTGATTGGTGTTTACAGAATCAAGATACACCGAGTAATTTGCTGAGCACGATTGTGAACCAACCACCACATTAACATTTCCGCATGCAACACATCCGTTAGCGTCAGTTACACAAACAGAGTAGTTGCCCGGAAGCAATCCCGAAATTGATGGGGTTGTAGAACCATTACTCCATGCATATGTAAATGGCGCAGTCATATTGTAAACACTTACACCCGCGCTTCCATCAGGACAAGTCGGGCAACTGGCCGGTAGTTGCTGATAAACGTTCACTGCTCCGTTGCATAGGATACTGCCCGTCACTACAATTGTATCGCAATAGGTAGACTGACACCATGAAGCAGAGTCATAAATAGTAACACATGCGTAATATGTTCCTGCAGAGTAAGTATGAATCGGGTCTTGAGTATAATCATTACTGTTATCGCCAAATGACCAGTAGAAATTAGTCGTCGCCGGATTGATAGGCGTAGATGTGTTGGTGAATGAAATCACATTAGGCGAAGTCTGCGTCCAAGTGAAACCGGCAACGCATATTGTTTGATAAGAGATGGCAATGGTATCACATGCCATACAGCCATTCGCGTCTGTAACACACACCGAGTAGTTTCCCGGAACTACACCGCTTAATGTTTGCAAGGAGCTATTGTTACTCCACATGTACGTGTATGGAGCGGTTCCGCCTGAAGCATAAGCCGCAGCTGCACCATCTGCACACGTAGCGCAAGTAGATGACGATGTAACGTAGGCGCTCACACCAACATTACACAACAGGTTTCCGGTCACCGTAACCGTATCACAGAAAGTAGCCTGACAGCCGGACATTGAATCGCCCATTGTTAAGCAAACGAGATAGGTTCCCGGGACAGAATAGGTATGCGTAGGATTCTGTGTGTAATCATAAAGCTGGTCTCCGAAATCCCATGCAAACACTGTTACGTTGGGAATAATCGGCTGAGAAGTATTGGTAAACGCAATAACGTTGTTCGACGTTTGTACTGCTGTAAACCCTGCAACACATTGTGCGTTAACTTCCGCTACGAAAAGCAGAGAAGCAATCGCGGCGAGTAATCGGGTAATTGTTTTCATAGTTTGAGGTTTTGATGCATGAGCTGATACAAACGTAAACAATCCCTTAACAGGAACAACCTGCAACAGGCTGGTTTCTTACTTCTTCAGGGGGCCATATTCTCTGAAGTAAATCTAATGAAAATCAAGGCCAAAAGGAGGAATAAAACTACGCTTTCGTGCCACATCAGACGAACTCAGCAATTTCGTTTGAAAATCCAGTAATTTAAAAAGTGTGAACGGTATGAGAAAACATTAGACCCTAAGTATTTTCATTTCAGGTAATAGCACAGCAATATCTACATCTTAAAAAACCAAGAAATCATGGGAAATGGGAATGTATTTTCGTACTTATGTCCGTAGTCTATTCTCGTGTAGTGTATTCCGGTCAGAGAAAACTGGAATGCCATCCTGTCGGTTTTTTGAAAGCGCATTCCAGGCATGAATATTACAATGGCAGATAGAGTTTTATAGGTTTTTGTTTCGAGGTAGTAAATGTCAGGCGAGTTCGGGAGATACTGAATAGTAGTATTGTGCAATTCATAAATTTCACGATGATACATTGCAACAATGCAGTCAACGAAAAGGCTGGCCTTGGCACTAACTCTGGTTATTCCGGCAAAGGAAAGCACTGGGCCCTTGCGCATCGGTTTTTCTTGACTTTCAAAGGCAAACATATAAGGGGAATCGTCCGAGATAATAGTATCCGCGTAGTTGGCATATTCGGGCTTTAAAACTGGTTCCACCCTCTTGCTGTTGAAGTGTGCATATCCTACACCTAATGTAACGTTGTTTTTACGATCTCCGTAAGTGAAGTTTGCAAAATAGAGCCCCCCAAAACCGCTCCCGCTCAAAAGATATCCTGAGCTTCCCACAAGAGCACCAAGAGAAATGTTGAGCTTCTCATTTTTTGTTGGAATTGAATATTTTGTTGCCAGAACGAATGGACTTCCAATCCAAGTTGACATGACGCCAATTGAGAGCCTGTTGCTTAATGCAAAGTGAACTTCTGGTCCGTATAAACTTGGATTGGAAGAGTTTTCACCTTTCTTAATAGGAAGAGCGTTGGTTGTAAAACTATAGCGCGTGGTGAACGGACCAGTTGGCACATAATTATCATTAACAAAGCCTGTTTCGTCTGTTATTTCAACAATACTTTTAATGTCAGATTTTGTGATATATATCTTACCCAGATTGGATGTTTCAAGAAGCACCTCCCGCCCATCATCACTAAGAATAATGCCTATGTACTGTGCGCCGTCATTCTTTGTTATTACATACTGTTGATGCTTGGTCGAATCGGTTGTTGTGGTTTGTGCACAAATACTTAGAGTTGTTACGAAACACAAAATGAAAGAGATGAAATATCGCATAATTAGTTTTTTGCAAATATAAAAGTAGACTCAAAAGTGTTTACGCGAATTCCGCAAATTGCGGAACCTAAATTTTGTAAATATTGAAAGTTAGTGCTCTCTTGATGCGAAAACTGCAAGATGTAAATAACAAAACCTCATCCTTGATTCAAACCAAGCTATAGTTAAGCTATGCTACCACTTCTGCTTACCGAGAGGTCCGCGCGCGCTATTGATCTACCACAAAATACAGAACCGTACTCAGGTACTTCAATTCAATCTCCAGAGGCTCGGCATCTAAGTAAAACAATTGTGGGTGAGACTTGAGGAATCTGCGGCTTTGGGAATCCCAATAAACCCGCTGAGTGGAGAACCTCGTGGGGATATCTCTTGCGGCACCTCCACAATTTATTCTGAATACTAAGGGATAAGTACCATTAGCTTTTTGCCTCCTTGAATCAAGGACGAGGTGTAGTGTAATCATAGCTGGTTTTGTGTTGCAGCTTTCTACCTATGAAAATTTGCGTGCAATTTGCGTGCAAATGCACCCAAATTCCACAGTCAAACTCCTTCTTAAGAAACACACAAAAACAAAAAATCCCACCAATACAGTGTATTAGTAGGATTTTCTTTGCTCCCCCTTCAGGACTTGAACCTGAGACCCCATGATTAACAGTCATGTGCTCTAACCAGCTGAGCTAAGGAGGAATTTATGTCCCCGTTTTAAGTAAACTTCCCTAAAACGGGCTGCAATATTAGTATTACCAATCGAATTATGCAATACCTTTGCCCCCGGAATCGCAAAAAAAACCCTCATTATGAGCCTACTTGTAGTTGGAACCATGGCTTTTGACGCCATTGAAACCCCTTTTGGTAAAACAGATAAGATTATTGGCGGTGCCGCTACCTATATCGGGCTGGCTGCATCCTACTTCTATAAAAACATCAACATGGTTTCCGTGGTAGGTGGCGACTTCCCTCAGGAATCGATGGATATGCTCAAAAAACACGGTTTGAAGCTCGATGGAGTACAAATCAAACAGGATCAGAAATCCTTTTTCTGGTCGGGCAGATACCACACAGACATGAACTCTCGCGATACTTTGGCGACTGAACTGAACGTTCTGGCCGATTTTGACCCGATTGTTCCGGAAAGTTGCCGCGAAGTAGATTTTCTAATGCTAGGAAATCTTATGCCGGCGGTTCAACAGAAAGTGATTGCACAATTAACCAAGCGCCCGAAATTGATTGTACTCGATACAATGAATTTCTGGATGGACACTGCGCATGAAGATCTTGTGAAGACAATTGCTCAAGTAGATGTACTCACTATCAATGATGGGGAAGCCCGACAATTGTCAGGCGAATATTCATTGGTGAAAGCAGCGCAAAAAATTCTTGAGATGGGACCAAAGGTACTCATCATCAAGAAAGGTGAACATGGCGCATTGCTCTTCAACAGTGAACAAGTTTTCTTTGCTCCTGCTCTTCCATTGGAAGATGTGTTTGATCCAACTGGCGCTGGTGATAGTTTTGCAGGCGGATTCATCGGCTTCCTCGCTGAAACAAAAGATATTTCATTCGAGAATATGAAGCGTGCAATCATCTTCGGTTCTGCAATGGCTTCTTTCACCGTAGAAAAATTCGGTGTTGAGCGTCTTATCGGTCTTACCCAAGATCAAGTTGACGAACGTGTACAAGAGTTTATTGACTTGGTACAATTCGATATTTCGCTGGTATAAAAGCGACCTTTAATTTAGTGGATAACGAACCAAAGTAGTCCTGCTAAAAACATAAAAGGGATCCGAAGTATTTCGGATCCCTTTTTTCGTGAGTGATTCCATTCAGCGCTATTGTTGTTTTCTCTGCTACTTCCACCCTTGGCGGCACACCTGAATTAGCGATGGTCGCAACAGAAAAAACAAACAACTACGCGATACTCATTCCCAACAAATGATGCAGAGGGATTAGGATCTGCCTCCTTGCTTGGGATGAATGCTCACTGAACTACGGCTTTGGACCGTTGCCTTCAGTAAGCGGAATCACACAAGAACCTTTAATCTCTTTTCCCGACTCGTTTAGAGTTGGAGAATTACTTTCATCAGGCATACTTACGCTTAATGTAGCTCCCGCACCATTAACGCCACGCGCGTCAACAGGAACTACTTTAACCGAACCCGAAGTATTACTACCCCACGCTATTGAAATAGCGCTGGTGCCTTGACCTGAAGTAATCGTACCACCAACTACTGTCCAGAGATAACTGAACGCACCACTTACGGGGGTTATGCTGTAGGAAGAAACTGATCCGCTTGTTGCTGCTGAAGCACCTGCAATTGCTAGTGTCTGCTCAGAAGATGTTTTCTGAACACCCAACATATATGCGCCAACATCAGTGCTGCCAAATCCTTCTACTTCCAAATAATATTTTCCTGGCTGTAAAAATGCAGTGAACTGCGATTTTAAACCTTGGTAATCATCATTACTTCCTAATACTTCTCCATTGTTCAAAGCACTTGTTAAATACAAGTACGTATCCCATGCTGTACCATCTGTTGTAAACGTGTACTCTCCTGCTGTTTGGATCGAAATACAATACGTGCGTTCTTCCGATTTTCGGAAAGCACAGTCATTGTGTGATCCTCTAGTTGTGGATGTGTGTACAAAGGGTGCCGTGAGTGTGAAGTCCGCTACTTGTGCTACACTTAAGCCAGAGAACCGTTTATCCATAGTGTAATCTACACTTCCCGCTACCGCAACTGCGGATGAAGCGAAAAGAAGAACACGAGTCAGCGCTCGTTCTATTGTCTTCTTTCTTCTAGTGTGATTATACTTCATGTGTAATTCAACTTATTCAATCGTAAAAGACTTCGTAGTAAGCCGTGCCAGCGGTATTGAAATCATTGTGCCAACTTATCAACACCCTGCAAATGAGATGGTTTGCAAATTCTCTCTCGACAACGAGCTTCCATATTGTGGAAAGCGAATCCATCAGTAGGAAATAAAAACTGAATTTATAAGCTGTTATTTTGAAATCTTTTTCGTTTCTCGCTCGCAATAGGGAGAAAAAAAGAAGGAAGCCAAGTATTGACTTCCTTTCTATCCGGATACCGCCATTCTCACATTTGCAAACACGAGAATTAATTCGAACTCAGCCGACCGAAAAGCGGTGGTATCCTGTAACCCGGTTAAACCAGGTAATATGTTACACTGTTGTATTTCTCTTTACTTTAATCAAATCATAAAATCCGAGGGGCAGGGGAAAAAACCCCTCGCGATTTTATGTACAACTACTATGTGCTTCGAGCGCCCCTACGCGCCCTTACAGCATAGTTTCGTATTGCTTTTGTATAGCCTCGCAAACATCGGGAGATGTGTTGCGAATATTAAGCTAACTTATAACCCCTGTTTCTCTTATTGTATTTCAATTCCGTTCAGAGCAGCCACATCAGCAGAAACCCTGTGAAAGAAATAATCAACAACGCCACTGCAATGTGTCCCCACACGCTGCGCTCCGTTTTTCTCTTTCCCATTTCGGAATTAAAAATCATCATGTTTATTCCGTTCTTAAAGTGAAATAATCGCGAGCAGGACCCCCCCAGCCCGCGATTTGGTAAGCACATCATCAAAAAGCAAACAAGCACACCCAAGGGTATGAACTTCTTGAGAATACATAGAACAAAGTCAGAATCGTGCCATTGATCTATTTTGTTGTTTTTCAATCTTTTACAAAACAATCGTGTAGCGCCAATTTTCCAGACTATGGAATAGCGTCTATTTTTTGGAATTCTAGTCGCACTTTGCCTCACCATTCAATTCTATCCGCATTTTTGTATACTTGACAGTCGTCCACACCTATCTGCAATTCGTCGATTTTCTGCAACTTACGAATAGCAATGGCGTAAAACGACCACGTACCACTAACACAACTCTTGCATGACTAGTCAATTGCGATTTAAAATTGCCGTTGTTGAAGACGATGAATGGTTTGGAAAAACATTGAAACATCGTTTATCAATGAATCCAGATTTCGACGTTCAACTTTACACCACCGGTTTAGCATTACGTAATGATCTCTCAAAAAAGTTTGATCTCCTATTTGTAGACCTTCGCCTTCCTGACACAACTGGAAGTAAATTAGTCGACATCATTCAAAAAGATTGTCCTACAAGTGACATTATTGTAATATCTGCACAGGATGAAATTCAGTTAGTTGTAGACTTGCTGAAAAAAGGTGTACTCGATTATCTTGTTAAAGATGAAAACGTACTAGAGAGAGCGTGGTTAGCGGCAATACAGTCATTCAAACATCAACAGTCAAAACGCGCACCGGCGAAAACGAAGAAAACTTCTGACGGACCAACGCTAATTGGTAAAAGTGCGCAGATGCAAAACGTAAGCGCGCTAATCGCAAAAGCTGCACGAACTTCAATCACTGTTTCAGTAACTGGCGAGACGGGCACTGGAAAAGAAATTGTTGCTCGATCGGTACATGATCTTTCAGATCGCTCAAGCAAACCTTTTGTAGCAGTAAATGTTGCTGCGATTCCTTCTGAGCTCATTGAGAGTGAACTTTTCGGTTACGAGAAAGGAGCCTTCACGGGTGCCACCGGACGGCGCATCGGTAAGTTTGAAGAAGCAAACGGTGGAACACTTTTCCTAGACGAAATTGGGGAAATGGAAATCAGCATGCAAGCGAAATTGCTTCGCGTGTTGCAGGAAAAAGAGGTGGTGCGTGTTGGTGGTAGTGAGAAAGTTCCTTTGGATAACCGCATCATTGTAGCTACTCACAAGAACCTAAGTAGTGAAGTGGAGAAAAAGACATTCCGTGAGGATCTTTTTTATCGACTCTTAGGATTAACGATTGAATTGCCTCCACTAAGAGAAAGAGGTAGCGATGTTGAGGTTCTCGCCGCGCATTTCGTTCAGGAGTTCTGCAAATCAAACGGAATACCAGAAAAAGTGCTAACCGACGAGGCACTGCGCAAACTACGCAGACATAAATTCCCTGGCAACGTACGTGAATTAAAAGCGGTTGCTGAACTTGGGGCTGCTATTTCTGAATCAGAAAAGGAAATTGGTACTGAGGATATTGTTTTCGAAAAAGGAAATCTCAGGATTCTTGACGATGATGAAGATTTGACACTCGAAGAGTACAACAGGAAGATCATCATGCACTTCCTGCGTAAGTATAATCACCGCGTTGTGTTCGTCGCTGAAAAATTGGGCGTAGGGAAAAGCACTATTTACAATCTGCTCAAGGAACAGGGAATGAAAAACAAACTGGTGGAGAGCAAGTATGAATAATGGCAACTCCATTCTCTTAACGTACAAGCCTCAATCGTCACTCTTCGCGCAACGCAGCAACGGAACCTCGTTTAATGGAGACGATGAAATACATTCGATCGTGGCCAAGTTTGTGCGCGCACAAGAACCTCGCTGGTTCGGAAGCTTCTTTGCCGGTCAATGCAAATTGAACAAACAGTCGTACGGCATTCTAATTTCAAAATCAAATACAGAAGCAGATATTCATGTCGATCTCATACCTGCGTCATTAAATGTTGCGGACGATCGTGATCGTGAAAAACGTTTGCGATTTTTCGAAAGCATCCTTAGTGAAATTCCTACCAACATTGCCATTTTCGATTTAGATCAACGATATCTATTCGTTAACAAGGCTGGCGTAAGCGATGCACACATTCGTGAGTGGCTAATTGGTAAAACAGATTTGGAATACAGTGTCTACAGACAGAGAAATCCTTCATTCGTAATTGCACGATCGGCATACTTCAAAAAATGTTTGGAAACACGAAGTGAAGTTTCCTGGGAAGAGAAGTTGAGTGATTTCAGTGGTAAAACCCGCTACTATTTAAGAAGGTATTTCCCCGTTCTTACACCTAGCGGAGAAATTGATTTCATCATTGGTTATGGGCTTGAAAGCACAGACCTTCGTGTCGCGGAATTAAGGCTTTCGGAAAGTCAGGAAAAATACAAAACCCTAATCGAGCACTCCTCAGACATCATTTACACAACTGATGCGGAAGGAAATTTCACGTACGCCAATCAAGGCGCTGAAAAATTGTCGGGTTATCCGCGTGAACAAATTCTGACTCTTTCATATACGGAACTTGTACGCGAAGACTTCCGTGAAAAAGTGATATCATTCTACGCCGAACAAGTTGCTTCAAACAATAGCCTTACCTATCTCGAATTTCCAATCATTGATTCTTACAGAAAAGAAAAGTGGATAGGACAAAACGTACGGCTCGTTTTTGAGAACAATACATTTGTAGGAGCTGAAGCTGTGGCACGCGATATTACTGAGCGCAAAAATGTTGAGCTTTCGATGCTCGCAATAGTAAGCTCACTCGACGATGTTGTAATGCGTGTTTCAGAAAATCACGTGTTTCTCGATGTGTGGGCGAAGGATGATAAGATGCTCTTCCTTCCTAAATCAGAACTCATAGGAAGAACCTTCCGCGAGGTACTTGGCGATTTCGCAACACTATTTGAACGGGCTGTTGATGACGTTTCGAAAACAGGAATGTCGCGCAGCGTAGAATACAAGCGCCCAGGAACTGAATTATGGTATAACGCGCGCTTTACACTACTCAATGATATTACTGAAATCAACAAAACTGTTTCAGTCTTGATTGAAAATATCACAGACAAAAAAAATGCGTCAAATCTATTGGAACAAAACCGCGCTAACCTTGCAGCG
>Ga0209298_10000720_pt1 | contig 21991 bp, 14 predicted proteins | sample S_140806_EF_Meta_FD_187325 | JGI IMG/M metagenome (GOLD analysis project Ga0209298, IMG submission 187325) | Freshwater microbial communities from Lake Simoncouche, Canada to study carbon cycling - S_140806_EF_MetaG (SPAdes) (version 2) | ecosystem: Environmental > Aquatic > Freshwater > Lake ...
CGCCGCCACCGTGGACGACCACGATGCCAGGAACCTTGCCAGCGTGCTTTTCCGGCAGGCCGATCCACGCGAAGACGCGGGTGGGTTTGCCGTTCCACGGAAGCGCATCGTAGAAGATCGCGTGGACCGTGCCGTCGGGCTTGAAGCCTTCGGCAACGTAGGTCTTGGGCGCTTGGTCGCAGGTCTCGGCGAGGCCGAGCACGACCTTGCGGTCGGCAGACGGATCGGCGAACAGTGCGACGGAGAGGAAGATCAGGCCAAGCAGAGGGCGCATGGGGTTATTTGGTGACGCGTACGTTGCGGAAGCCGGCGCCATCGCCGAAGACCAGGAAATCGACGGAGGTCTTGTCCTTGCCCAGGCTAGCGTGCTTACCCTTGAAGGTCTGTTCGTTGACCTGGACCGTCACCTCATCGCCCTTGAAACTCAGGCGTATTGGAACCCATTCGCCGGCCGCAAGCTTCAGGTTCCTCTTGGCAATATCTTCCATGGCGGTGGCTGCCTCGCCCTTTGATGGGTTCTTGGTGAGGATCGCCGTCGTGCGCGATACCACGAGGCGGAAGCCAGCGTCGCCCGCGCCGAAGCGAAGCGAGACGCGATTGGCACCCTGGAGGTTCAGTTCGCAGTCGAAGGTACCGTCGCCGAAGGCTAGCGGGGTGCGCAGGCCAGCGGCTTTTTCCGAGCCGCTCTTGGGCTTAGCGAAGACGCCGCCGTCGCGGGCAGACCATTCGCCGGCGGAAGCGACCCAGGGCTTGCCTGGGATCTTCGCCAACGGTTCCTCGAGCGCGGCGGCGCCGGTCGGCGAAGATAAGGCGGCTACATGGGCGCGGGTGGGTTTGACGTCAACAGCAGGCAGTTCTCTGCTGAAACCGCCATCTCGGTAGCGACGGAGGAGATCCTTCAGTTCGGCGACGACTTCCGGGTGCTCGGCTGCGACATCCTTTTTCTCGGCCGGATCGGCGACGGTATCATAGAGCTGCGAGCGGAACTGGTCCTTGCGCGACTTGCGGACGCCGTCCTTGATTTCGTCGACGGGCACGCCTTCGATCCATTTCCAGCGGCCCTTGCGGAGGGCGAAGACGCCGTCGGAGCTATGCACGATCATGTCCTCGCGACCTTTGGCGTCAGCCGGACCCGTGAGCACGCTGAGGAAACTGCGACTGTCTTCGGCGCCAACGCCTTTGGAGGGGAGCGGTTCGCCCACGATTTCGGAGGCCGTCGCCAAGATGTCGACGACGCTGACCATCTGCGTGGCGGCGGAGCCAGCGGGGACCTTGCCGGGCCAGCGGGCGATGAAAGGCACCTTGAAGCCGCCTTCCCAGACGTCGTGCTTGCCGCCACGGATGGCACCGTTGACCATCAGGCCGGCTTTGTAGGCCGTCGTCTGCAATAGACGTTCGGTCTCCGGCTTGAATACGCCGCCGTTATCACTCGTGAAGAGCACCAAGGTGTCCTTCGTTACGCCTAGCTTGTCGAGCGTGGCGAGGATACGCCCCACGCTCTGGTCGAGTTCATGGATCCAGTCTCCGTAGGGACCCGCTGCGCTCTTGCCGGCGAGATCCTTGTCGGGGGTCACCGGGTTGTGGACGGCGACCGGCGTGAAGTAGAGGAAGAATGGCTGGCCCTTGGGTTGGGCTTCAAGCCAGGTCGTGGCCTTGTCGGTCAGCACCTTCATCACGCGCTCATTTTTGCGGCGAGGGGCGTCGAGCTCGAGGATGCGGCCGGAATTCTTTCCGTTCTCGGTATCTTCGGAGCCGTATGTCGCCTTATAGTCATCGCTGTCGGCGGCGGGGCCAGCGAGCTTCATGCCAGCGGGGATCTGGCCGGAGCGAAGGCCGTAGACGAAGCGGTTCTCCACGAAGACGCCGGTGAGGTCTCCGTGGTTGCTCGGAACGCCGAAATGGTAGTCGAAGCCGATATCCAGGGGGCCAGGGGAGAGCTCCGCCTTATATTCGGTGCGCCACTTCGGGTCTTCGTTCTCCTTGCCGTAGCCGAGGTGCCATTTGCCCACGGCGGCGGTGTGGTAGCCTTTCTGCTTCAGCAGGGAGGCCAGGTTGAAGCGGGTCGTTTCGATGTGGAGCGGGGAGAAGGTGCCAAGGACTTCGTGGTCGAGCGTGGTGCGCCAGCAGTAGCGGCCTGTCAGCAGGGAGTAGCGGGTGGGTGAGCAGACCGAGGAAGTAGTATTGCCATCGGTGAAGCGGCGGCCTTCGGCGGCGAGTCGGTCGATCGCCGGGGTGCGGACGAGCTTAGGGTCGGCGCCGTAGCAGCCGGCGCTCCCGTAGCCGTAGTCATCGGCGAGGATCACGATGATGTTAGGGCGATCGGCGGCGGTCGCGGACAGGGCGAGGAGCAAGCAGAGGAGGGGACGCATTTTATTTGGAAGAAAGTTCGCGGTGGATGGCATCGACGGCGGCCTGGGCGATCAGGGCATAGGCTGGACCCGTCCAGTGGAACATGTCGCCGCGGGCGAGTTCGCGCTTGTCGATGAGCAGGGCGTAGAAGTCGACGACGGGCACGCCCATCTCGGCCATGACCTTTGCGGCCATGCGGTTCTGTTCGATGATGTTCGGGTTGATCTCGGCGTTGATCTCGGTCGGTTTGCCTTTGACGGTCACCGGCGTGCTGCTGGCCCAGAGGAGCTTCGCCTTGGGAAGTTTGGCTTTGAGGACTTCTACGTAGCCCTTCATCAGGGGTTCGAAGGTGCCAGGCTTGATGCGTCCTTCCTGCCAGCCGTGGAGTCCCATGTTGAAGACCACGACGTCGTAAGGGCCGTTTGTGAGGACTTCGGCGAGGAGCTTGTTGACGTGTTCGGACTGGTTGTAGGGGTTGACCCAGAGGTCGACGTTCGCCTTGCCGGCGAGGAGTTTGGTCGCCTGGCCTTGGTAGCCATTGAGGATCGAGTCGCCGATGAGCAGAACGTGTGGAAGCTTGGCGTCCTTGATGACCGCTTTCTCGAGGCGCCAGCCCTTGCCGTCGGACTGCACGCGCTTGTCGGTCTCGACCGGCGCAGGTACGCCAGCTCCGGATGCCGTCAGGGCGAGGATAAGGCAGAGCAGGGTGCGCATAAGGTTATTTTCCTTCGGCGTCCCAGCGCTTCATCTGCGCGACGTTGCGTTCGACCTCTGGGTTGCCCTTGCCGACATAGGGCTTCATGTCGCTGTCATACATGGCCATGGATTCGGGACCGGGGTCCTTGGTCGCGACGAGCTTGGCGTCAAGGCGACGGCGATGCTCGGCCAGCACCGATGCATACGCCGGGTCTTCCGCGAGATTGCGAACCTGCCAGCGGTCGTTCGCGAGTTCGTAGAGCTCCTCACGCGGGCGTGTCGGGCTGAAGAGCAACTTCTCAGTGAGTTCCGACAGTTTGCCCGCGGCGTGCAGTTGGCGCAGCTGCTGGACGATCTGCTTGCCGTCCTTGTAAGCGCACGGCTGGAGGTGCGGGCGTTCCGGGTGGAAATTACGGATATAGATGAACTTGTCCGTACGGAGGCTGCGGATCTTCTCGGTGGTCTCGTCGCAGCGGTCGCGGGCGGAATACGCTTCCTCACGCTTGGCATAGTTTGGAGCGAGGATGTCCTTGCCCTGCATCCAGGAGGGGACGCCGAGTCCGGCGGCGGCGAGCGAGAGGGCGGCGAGGTCGATCTGTTCGACCAGGTCGGACCTAACGACTCCGGCAGGGATGCCAGGGCCGCGGATGACGAGCGGGACATGGGCCCCTTCTTCATAAAGGAACTGCTTGCCGCGGGCGTGGCTGATACCGTGGTCAGTCATGAAGACGATCAACGTATTTGCGAGCAGGCCTTCCTTCTCAAGCCTGGCCAGCACGCGGCCGACGTGCAGATCGGTCAGGCGGACGGCATCGAGGTAATCGGCCCAGTCTTGCAGGAGTACTGGGTCGCGCGGGTAGTAGGGCGGCAGGATGACCTTGGTGGGGTCGGTGCCGGCACCGAGTTCACGGACGACGCGTTCACGGAATTGGACTCGGCCCGCTTCGGCGCCTTCACGGAGTTTACCGCCATGTAACTGCACTTGCATGAAGAACGGCTGTCCCGGCTTGCGGTCGGCCCAGTCATGGGAGTCGTAGATCGACGGATCCCATTCGAAGTTGTAGTCGGTCTTGCCGAGGCGATTGCCAGCGCCGGCCTTGCCCTTCTTTCCTTTGGCGGCGCCGAAGGGTAGGCCGCGGAAGTCGAGGTTGGTCAGTCCGCTACCGATGCAGGTAAAGTAGCCGCCTTGCTGAAAGAGCTTCGGGGTCGGTGTGACTTCAGCGGGGAGGTGAATCTTAAGTTCGCCGCGGCCGCTGCGGTGATGTTGGGCTCCGATGGTCGTCTGATACATCCCGGTGACCAATGCCGAACGGCAGGGCGAACAGACTGGCGCAGTGACGTAGGCACGGCTGAAACGGACGCCCTCCTTCGCTAGCCGATCTATAGTCGGAGTGGCGATGGTCTGCTCGCCGTAGCAGCCGAAGTTCGCGGACATGTCGTCGACGACAAACCAGAGAACATTGGGCTGGTCAGCGGCCGACGCCGTCAGGGCAAGGAATAGGCAGAGCAGTGGGCGCATGGGGGTAAGAGTAGATTGGGAGTAAATAATTATCCGCGGCAAAATAATGGGGTCAGACCCCATTAATAGGGTCTGACCCCATTATGGGGAATGTGGGGCGGCTTACTTCTGGGTGAAGACGAACACGCCGTGCTTATTGCCGATGACGATGTCAGGCTTGTTGTCCTGGTTCACCTTGCCGGTGAAGAACTGGGTGCCGACGCCGCTGTCGGCGTCGATCAGGTGCTTGGTGTAGCTCGCGCCGCCTTTGCCGTCGCGGCTGAGTTCGAACCAGCAGAGGACGGGGTCGGCCATTGGTTCATCGTCCTTGGCGGGACCGTGGGCCCAGCGGCGCTTACCAGTGACGATGTCGAGCAGGCCGTCTCCATTGATGTCGGCGAGCTGCACGGCGTGGATCTGGCTGAAGCCAGCCCCGGCGGCGTTCTCTTCCTTGGTCTTGCCGAGGATGACGTGTTCCTTGAAGGAGGCGTCGGCGTTCTGTTCGAACCAGGAGAGGCCATAGCCGTGGGCCTTGATGCTCGTGATGACGTCGTTGCGGCCGTCCTTGTTCACGTCGTAGACATACATCTGGGCTCCGCCTTGACCGAAGTTGTTCGGGTGGAACTTCCAGTTGGAATCCTTGGAGGTATCGGTCGGCTGTTCGTACCAGCCGTCCTTCTCGAGGATGTCGACGCGGCCGTCGCCGTTGACGTCGCCGGCGCCGTAGCCGTGGGTGTACTTGAAGATCTTGATGTCATTCTCCGGCGTCTTGGGTGTGATCGGGCGGAAGCGGCCTTTCGCGAAGGGGTTCTTCCAGTCGATTTCGACGTAGCCGAACTGGCCTCCGGACTTACCGCCTTTGGCCTTGGTGGGCTTCACGAGGTCACTGGAGTGGCAGAGCAGCTCCGGCTTGCCGTCGCCATTGACGTCGACGAGGTCGGGCGACTCGCCATCAGCGACGTCGAAGATGTTATGCCGGGTCCAGTCGCCGGCTTTGCCTTGGGGGTTTTCGAAGACATAGGCGGGGTCGCCCGGTAGGCCGTAGACGAGGATGTCCTGCCAGCCGTCGCCGTTGAAGTCGTAGGCGAACTGGATGAAGTAGTCGGAGTAGCCGGTGTCAGGCGTGTAGGGCGTCTTATTGGGTCCGGTGGGGTTATTGCGCTCCGGCGTGTAGGCGATCTTCTGTTTGAAGTCCGGTCCGACCCAAATGTAGCGACCGGCGGCGACGTCCGGGATGCCGTCATGGTTGAAGTCCGCGACGGCACAGCCTTCGGCGACGAAGTCTTTCGTGACGGTCTGCTTGTCGAAGCTGACGGGCGCGGCGGCGGCCGACGCGGCGATGAGGAGGGGGGCGAGGAATCGCATAGGGGTACTATTAATACACCCAGCGGGACTAATGGTTGCGAGGAGTTTCTGGAAAAAGCCTATTTGAGGCCTTATGACTATTCTAGCCGACCGAACATGATGCGTTCCTTACGGCTCGGGTCGGAATCTCCCTGAGTCACGCAGAGCCAGACCTGCCCGTTGGATTCGACGAAGGTGGGGTATTGGAAGGACTTGGTGGTCTCGAAGCGGTATTTCCTCTCCCAGTGTTTCCCGTCGGCCGAGACGTCGATATTGAAGACGCTGCGGCTCACCTTGTCGATTTGCGTGAGTTCCTGCCAGCCGAGGTAATAGATGCCGTGGAACTTATCGAAGGTCGGCTTCGATGCGGCGCCATTCTTCACGAAATCTTTCTCGCCGCCGGTCGTCCAGGTCTTGCCGTCCTTGCTCTCGGAGAACCAGTAGTTGCGGTCGCCGTTTTCCTTACGGGAGATCGCCAGCCAGGAGCCGTCGGGGAGGCGGTTGACGGCCGGTTCGGTCAGCGCGGGTTCGCCTGGACCATTGAAGTGGCCGACGATCTCGAGCGTGTCGGCGGCCGCGTTCATCGTGCAGAGGGCCTGTTGGGCTCCGAGGTAGTTATTGATGGCGACGTAGGTCCGGCCGTCGAACTCCTTGAAGTTGTCGAATAGGTAGAGACCGGCATCAGCCGGCTTTCGCTTGAAGCCCTGTTTGGCGGCGTCGGCGTAGAGATGCGTCGGCTGAAGGTCGAAAGTGCCATCGCTGGTCTGCAACTTCATGCGATGGATCTCCGGTTCGAAGGTCATCGTGCGCAGGTCGAGATCCCGGTAGTAGGTCTGCGACTGGCGTTTGCCCGGCTGTTCGCTGGCGAACCAGCAGCGCAAGGTCTCCGGGCCAATCTGCTTGATGCGGGGCACGAAGCAGGCACCGACGGCGAGCGTCTCGTTGGCGAAGGCCTGCTCGGAGCGGGCGATCGTCATCACGTCGAGCAGACGGTCGTTGCGGAGGTCGACGATGGAGAGGGTGGCGTAGACGAAAGGCCACTGGGCGGCTTCGCCGGCTTGGCGGTCGTTGACTTCGGTGACGACGTAAGCGCGATCGCCCACGATGGCGAAGTGGGCGTCATGCGCACCTTTGACTTCGGGGCCGGTCACCTTGAACAGTCCAGCCATGACCTTATCCCCGGCGGCCTTGGCGTCCCAGCCGTCCGGAAGGAGAGAGTTGCTGGATACCGAGCCCTTTTTTGACGTGGAGCATCCCACGAGCAGGGCGGCGAGGCAGAGAAGCAGGCACGTCTTCATTTGGATTTTTTAGATTGGAACTTCGACTGAGGCAAGGGCGGGAGCGTAGGCAGGTCGAGCACCTGATGCTGGGCGAGCAGGCGGGCGCGGAGCTGGGCGTAGTCGAGCGCCTGAACAGTCACCCCGGCCTTGGCGGCGAGGGCGGCGGCGATACCGGCGGATTGGCCGATGGTCATCCAGGTGGGTTCGACTCGGACGGAGGAGTAGGCGACATGCGATGCGGAGAGGGCCACGGGTACGAGCAGGTTGGTGCACTCGGTAGCTTCTGGGGTGATGGCGCGATAAGGCACTTGATACGCGAAGCCGTGGCGTCGCCCGGGCATGCGTAACGGCATGATGGTTCCCTCGTTGATCACGCCATCGGACAGGGCGATCCGTCGGCAGTCGTGCGAGTCGATAGGAAAGGATGAGACCGCGATGGCATCATCTTTCTTCGGGTCATCGATGATGTCTTTTTGCGTCAGCGTATGACGGCCGTCCATGCGACGCCCTTCCCGGACGTAGAGCTGCGGCGACCAATGGTCGGTCTCGGGGAACTCGTCGCGGCACAGGCCCAGCTGGGCCATCTCTGTCCGGATCTTTTGGGGCACGGCGGCGTCGGTCGTCAGGAATTTATAAAACTCAAGGGTATACTCCTTGTGTTTGTCCCAGAGTTTGGCACGTCCGGCGGGGTCGGAGGCGCACCAGCCGTTGGCTTCGCCGACGAGCCCCATCGAGAACATCTTCCCGATACCGTTGTTGGCGTCGAACTTTCCACCCGGCAGAGGGTAGAGATCCCAGGGAAGCGGCGCGTTCGGGTATTTCAGGAAATAACGTCGCACCAGCTCGAAGCGCGCCGGGTCGTAGGCCTTCGGCTCGGGGAAGGGTACGCGGTTGGCGGTGTCCTTCGTGAGGCAGAGGCGGAAGCTGTAGACCATCACTGTTTGTTCGCCTTCGTTATCATCGCCTCGACGTATCGTCGTGATGAAGGGGAGGGGGAGCCCGTTGGCGTCAAAGCCATTGATGGCCATTTTCTGTTTGGGGTATTGGCGACCGGCCAGAGGCTCGCCGTATTCATCGCGACTCTCACGTCCGAGATGCCAGACGACACCCGACTTCGCCATCAGGTCACCCTCGTAGGTGGCGTCAATGAAGACCTCGGCCGTATGCACGCCGGCGGCGGTACGTAGTCCGACGATGCGGGCGCCATCCTTCTCGACGCCTTCGAGTGGCTGTTTGATAAGGACCTTCACGCCGGCTTCCTTGAGCATCGCATTCGTCACGCGGGCGGCCACGTGCGGTTCGTAGGTCCACACGGCGTTATCCTTCACCGCGACGTCGTAAGGCAACTTCACGCCGCGGGCGGCGTAGTACGCGGCGATGCGCGTATGCCATTCCTCGAACAGGCCGACCAAGGTGGAGCGCACGGTCTGATTGGAGTCGCTGAAGCTCAGTCCGCCCGTGTTCACGCCGCCGACATGCGCGGTCGGTTCGAGCAGCACGACCTTAGCGCCTTCGCGGGCGGCGGCGATCGCCGCGCAGAAGCCTCCCGGGGTGGCGCCGTAGACGATGACGTCAGCCTCTTCGGAGCGCGCGGAGCAGGCGAGCGGGAGCAGTAACGACAGGAGGACGAAGCGGACCGCGTTCATTTCACCTTATAGATCTTCACGTCGTCGATCCAGACCGTCGAGTTCGCGAGGAAGCTGAACCAGCGCTTGTTGTCGTGGGCATAGCCCTCGGAGCGGTGGCTGGCGATCAGCTTGCCGTCGAGGGAGAAGCGCATCTCGTCGCCTTCGGTGACCAGGGTGTATACGTGCCACTCTTGGTCGGCCTTCAACGGGCTGGTCTGCGACTTCTTCTTGAGCATCGCTTCGAAGGCCGGGTCGGGCCTCCGTTTGGCGGCGGCGTCGTCGGCGTGCTTCTTCTTCACGGCCAGGTTCATCGACCCCGTCTTGCGGTCGCTCAGGTTAAGGTCGGTCTGTGAGAGGGTTGCGTAACAGAGGTGGCCGGCCCACACGTCCTTGAGCTCGCGGTCGACGAAGCCCGTCGTGAGGTTCTCGGCCTTGTTGAGTCCCGGAAACCTGAAGCGCACGATGACGCCGCCGTCGGCGAAGCCGGCGTCGTGGTGGATGTGGGCGGCGTGGCCGGCTTCCTTGGTCGCGCTGGCGATCTTCATGATACCTTCGTCGAGGTCGGCCTGCTTGATCTTCGGGACGCGGTCGGCCGTGGCGCTTTCCCAGCCGTTGCCGATGTCCTTGAGTCCCGTGCCGGTCTCGTCGCGCTCAAAGGCGTCATGGAAGATCAGCGTGCCCTTGGTCTGTAGCCAGGCAGTGTCGTCCGCCGCGGAGAGAGATGCCACCACGAGGCAGGCGAGAAGGGTGAGTCGCATGGGATAGGGGTAGGGGTGGGGGTTCAAGATACAGTGCAAAGGTGCAAAAATGCAAAGGTGGAAGCAAGTAGGGGTAGGGGTGGGGGAAGGGTTAGGAATACTGAGAAATGAAAAGGGCTAGGGGTTGGCCTAGCCCTGGTTCTAGCCGTCACTTTTGCACTTTTGCACAGGCCGCAGGCCGATTTGCACCTTTGCACATGAGGACAGCATGTGGTGCTGTCCCTACCTCGGGTTACGAGATCAGTTCCTTGACGACCTTGGCGGGGAGGACGCCGGTGAGCTTCTGGTCGAGGCCTTGGAACTTATAGGTCAGGCGCTCATGGTTATAGCCCATGAGGTGCATGATCGTGGCGTGGAAGTCCGAGATGTGGAGGGGGTCCTTGACGATGTTATAGCTGAAGTCATCGGTCTCGCCGTAGATTTGCCCGCCCTTGGCGCCGCCGCCGGCCATCCACATGGTGAAGCAACGCGGGTGGTGGTCGCGGCCGTAGTTCTCCTTCGAGAGTCCGCCTTGGCTGTAGATGGTGCGACCGAATTCTCCGCCCCAGACGATGAGGGTGTCGTCGAACATGCCGCGCTGCTTGAGGTCCTCGATGAGCGCGTGGCAAGGTCCGTCGATGTCCTTGCACTGGCTGGGCATACGTCCGCCGGCGTTGCTATGGTGGTCCCAATTGTTGAGGTAGATCTGCGTGAAGCGGACGCCGCGCTCGGCGAGACGACGGGCCATGAGCACGCTGTTGGCGAAGGTGCCGGAGACCTTGGCTTCCTCGCCGTAGAGCTTGAACGTGCTTTCAGGCTCCTTGGTGAGGTCGGTCAGTTCGGGCACCGAGGCCTGCATGCGGAAGGCCATCTCGTACTGGCGGATGCGCGTATGGGTCTCGGGGTCGCCGACGGCCTGGTAATTGAGGCGGTTGAGCTGATTGATGCCATCGATGGTCTGCTTCCGCAGGTCGTCAGGTACGCCGGGGGGGTTGTTGATGAACAGGATCGGGTCGCCTTTGCTGCGGAAGGAGACGCCGGAGTGTTCGCTCGGCAGGTAGCCGCTGGACCAGAGGCGAGCGGAGATCGCCTGTTCCTGCTCCCGGTTCGTCGGCGTGGCGATCAGGACCACGAAGTTAGGGAGGTTGTCGTTCTCGGAGCCGAGTCCGTAGGAGGCCCAGGAGCCGATGCAAGGGCGCCCGGCGACCTGATTGCCGGTCTGCATCGCGCAGATGGCCGGCTCATGGTTGATGGCTTCCGTGTGGAGGGAGCGCATCCAGCAGATGTCATCGGCGTTCTTCGAGAGGTTGGGCAGCAAGTCGGAATTCATCCACATCCCGCTCCGGCCATATTGGGCGAAGTTGAACTTCGACGGCGCGATGGGGAAGCGGGTCTGGCCGCTGGTCATCGTGGTGAGGCGCTGGCCGTTGCGGATGCTGGGCGGCAGGTCCTTGTCATACATGTCCTTCATCTTCGGCTTATAGTCGAAGAGATCCATCTGGGACGGGCCTCCGACCATGTGCAGGTAGATGACGCGCTTGGCCTTCGGCTTGAAGTGGGTCGGCACGGCGCCGTGGGCGGCTTCAGCGGTCGACTTGCCGATCAGCGAAGCGAGGGCGGCTGCGCCGAGGGCGTTGGCGCCCGTGCCGAAGAAACGGCGCCGGGTCTGAAGGGTGTTCCACTCGTGGAGGATGGACATGGGGATTATTTGTTAAGGACTTCGTCGAGGTTGAGGAGCTGGCTGCAGACCATCGTCCAGGCGGCCAGTTCGGACTTGGAGAGCTTATCGTCGGACTTCGAGTCGCCGACCTTCAGCAGTGCTTCCGCATCGGCGGCGTGGGCCGTATAGTGCTTACGAAGCTGGGCGAGGCTGCCGGTCAGGATCGGTAGCTCATTTGCCTGAAGCGGGCGGCAGAGCAGGCGGGTGGCGGCGGCGTTGAGGCGGGCGGTGTCGTCGCCCGGGGACTGCAGGGTGTGCTGGGCGAGGATGCGCGCCGATTCGATATACTGCGGATCGTTGAGCGTCACGAGCGCCTGGAGGGGCGTGTTGGTGCGGTCGCGACGGACGCAGCTGGCTTCGCGCGAAGGGGCGTTGAAGATGTCGAGGCTGGCGGGCGGGGCCATGCGTTTCCAGAAGTTGTATACCGTGCGGCGGTAGAGGTTCTCGCCAGTATCTTGCTTATAGGACATGTTGCGCATACCCACGATTTCCCAGAGGTTCTCCGGCTGGTAGGGGTAGGTGCCCGGGCCGCCCATGCGCATCGAGAGCGTGCCGCTGGCGGCGAGGGCGTAGTCGCGGATCATCTCGGCATCCATGCGGAAGCGTGGTCCGCGGCTGAAGAGGGCGTTGTCGCGGTCCTTCTCGAGCTTCTCGGACGTGATGATGGCGACCTGGCGGTAGGTGGCGCTGGAGAGGGCCAGTTTATAGAAGCGCTTCACGTCCCAGCCGCTGGCGCGGAAATCGACGGCGAGCCAGTCGAGCAGTTCCGGGTGCGACGGGGCGCTGCCCATGATGCCGAAGTCTTCCGAGGTCTTCACGAAGCCGGTGCCGAAGAGTTCCTGCCACATGCGATTGACCGTCACGCGCGCGGTCAGGGTGTTGGCGTCGCTGACCAGCCACTGAGCGAGACCAAGCCGGTTGCGAGGGGCATCGTCGGGAAGCTTGCCGAGCGCGGCAGGGACTTCCGCTTCGACTTGTGCGCCGGGCTTGTCATAGGCGCCGCGCATCAGGATGTTGGCCATCGGCTTCGAATCCATCTTCTCCTCCTGGATGTGCGTCAGTGGGCTTCGGCCACGGATCGTCATCTGCTCATTGGTGAGCTTGGCGAGGGTCGCGGTCGCTTTCTTGAATGGCTCATGCCGGGTGGCGAGGTAGTATTCGAGCACCTGTTCCTTCAGCTTGTCGTTGAGCTTGGGGGCGGCGAGCAGGCGTTGCAGGGGGCCGACCTTCGATAAGGTGGTCAATTCCGCGGGGGTCAGCTGGCGTCCGTAGAGGTAAGCGTCCTGGATTTCGCCTTCGAAGAATTCACTTCCGCTACGCTGTCCGATTCGGGTGGGCGTGGCGGCCTTGGAGGAGGTCGTCAGCTTGTCGACGTCGGTCTTCAGGGGGGTCAGGACGCCGTCGATGTAGAGGCGGATGCCGGCGGCCTTGCCGCTGCCGTCGTAGGTCGCGAACACATGCTGCCAGACGCCGGGGCGAACGGCGGGTTTCGCGGTGACGACCTTGATCGCGTCGTCGGGCCATTTGCTGATGATATAGACGCCGTAACTCTTGCCGGTCTGGAAGAGGGACCAGCCTTGGGAGCCCTTCGGGTCATCCATGCGGGCAAGGATCGTCCCGGAGCCTTCGGCTTTGGCGACACGACTCCAGGCGCCGACGCTGAAAGGCTGTTTGGTGTCGAAGTTGCCTAGCTCGCCGATGGAGAGCGTGGACCCTTTCTTGAAGCTCGGGGCCGGTCCCAGCTTACCGTTCGGCTTCCAGGTCACCGGTTCGCCTACGGCGGTCGTGCCGGCGGGGATGCCTTTGCCTTCGTTGAGAGGGAGGTGGGCGACCAAGTCCTTGGTCGGGATGTCGGCGTCGAGGTCCTTCGGTTTGGCGGTGGTGAGCCACTTGTCGAACAACGGCACGCCGGTCTTGCGCGTTTCGGCGAGCTGCTGATTGCTTGTGGCGATCTCGCCGGGTAGCGCTGTCCAGCGCGGCTTGTCAGCTTCCGACGGAAGATAGAGCACCGGTCCTTTGCCGTCCTTCACGTTACCGTCGAGTCCGCCTTGCGTCGTGTTGCGGAAGAATGCCGCCATGGAATAGTAATCCTTCTGCGTGATCGGGTCGAACTTATGGTCGTGGCATTGGGCGCAGTTGGTGGTGAGGCCGAGGTAGACCCAGCCCATCGTCTGGACGCGGTCGGCGGCGTAGTTAGCCAGGTTTTCTTCGACGATGGTGCCACCTTCGTTGGTGGTGATATTACAGCGCTGCAGGCCGGTCGCGATGAGCTGCTCTTCGGTCGGCTTGGGCAGAAGGTCGCCGGCGAGCTGCTCGACGGTGAACTGGTCGAACGGCTGGTTGCGGTTGAAGGCCTTCACGACCCAGTCGCGGTACGGCCACATCTCGCGATAGGCGTCGAAGTGCAGTCCGTGCGTGTCGGAGTAGCGGGCGGCGTCGAGCCAGTAGCGCGCGCGGTGCTCGCCGTAGGCGGGGGTAGCCAGGAGCTCGTCGACCAGGGCGGCGAGCTGCGTGTCGCTGAGGCGGTCGCCGGCCTTAGGCGCGTATTTGGAGAGCAGTTCGGGGGAGGGCGGCAGGCCGGTGAGGTCGAGGCTGACGCGGCGCACGAGCGTATGGGCGTCGGCTTCGGGGGCTGGCTTGAGTCCGGCGGCGTCGAGTTTGGCGGCGACGAACCGATCGATGGGGTTCTTGGACCAGGAGGCGTCGGCCACTTCCGGCAGCGGTGCCTTCTGCGGTGCGACGAGCGACCAGTGAGGCTGCCAAGGCGCGCCTTGGGCGATCCATTGTTTGACGAGCGCGATCTCGGCGGGCTTGAGGGTCTTGTGCTCCTTGGGCGGAGGCATGATCTCGTCCTCGTCCTTGCTGATGATGCGCTGGAACAACGGGCTCTTGTCCGGCTGTCCCCTGATGATGGTCGGTGGCTCTTCCTTGCCGTCCTTCGTCATGCGGGGCGCGAAGAAGCCGGCCTCGGTGTCGAGGCGAAGGCTGGCCTTGCGGGAGGCGGGGTCCGGGCCGTGGCAGTGGAAGCAGTTTTCCGCGACGATCGGGCGGATGTCGCGGTTGAACTGGATCTTCTCATCGGCCGCGAAGGACGCAGATACGACGAAGGGCAGGAGCGTCAAGAGGGGCTTACGCATGGGAAGGGGTGGCTTTAAATAAAGGGGGTTAACGGGTGAGGGGAAGCCGGATTCGGTCCGTCAGGGAATAAGAGTGGGCTCCTCGGCGGGTTGTTCCCCGCTTAGGTGTTAAATACTACCCTCCGGTCGCGTGAATTAGTAGGGCCGGACCCTTTACTTGCCTTTGGCGTCGGCGTGGACCTTTTCGCTGTCTCGGAGCGCTTGGCTCAAGGGCACCAGCAGCGGTGCGATCGGCTCCTCCAGTTCGGAGAAGAACCCTTCGCGATAGGTGTGATGGGCGTCCTCGTAGGACTTGGCCGTCCGGGTATCTCCCTTTTGCAAGGCTTCGAGGTAGGGTTTGCGGAGACCTCGGATGTATCCGCAATGATGCCAGCCGATGAAGTAAGGCAACGCGAACAGCTGGGTCACGTGATCGGCGTAGGTCCGGCCAAGTTTTCCGTAGAAGTCCGTGTTGGTGATTGGGTTGTCTTCCCAGAGCGGATTGCATGCCGTGTCGCCGTTGAGGATGGGCTTGCCCGACAGCCGGTGGAGCAGGCCGAGCGTCTTGATCTGCTCCGCGGCCGGAGCGTAGTACTGGATGTTGATGACGTCGACGAACGGCTGCATCGCTTCGAGGCTGCGTGCGAGCTCGTCCGGGTAGCGATGGTCGCGGCCTAGGTTCAGCTTGTCGCCTAGGATGAGGTGATGCGGGTCGTGTTTCCGGATGGCCGCATGACGCATCGAGTACCATTGGCGCATGATGACATCGAGGAATGCCACGCTGTCGGCGGCGGCTTGTTTGGCGTCGGACAGCTTCCGCCAATCCGTGACAGCGCCCAGCGATTCCCAGGTGGCTTCAGGCCGTCCGTAGGTCGCCCCGGCTTTCTCCGCCGTGGGATAGCGGGTCTTCATGAGCGCCAGCCAGGCCTGCTTGCCCGCGGCGTTGGCGGGAAGTGACATCAGGGCCAGATTCCAAGGGTGGATCACTCGCTCGGCGTCGGACAGTTTCTTCACCGCAATCGAGTCGGGGCCGTCGCTGACGGTCCACGGCGGGCCGTCGGTGTAGGCGTAGCCGAGGAGCATGGTGTCGGTGGTGCGGGGCTTGACGAACTCGGCCGCATTGGCCTCGACGGACTGCCGGAAGGCTTCGCCGAAGATATCGGTGGGTCGGCGGCGCATCGCTTGAAGGAGCTGCGGCCGCGTCATGTTCCATCCCCAGGGGGTGTGGAGGTCGAGTTCCACGACGTAGTAGGCTTTGCTGGCGGCGCGCAGGCTGGGCGAGAGAGGGTTGTGGAAGCCGAACGTGTTGAATCCGGCGGACTCAAAGGAGCGCGCGACGTTCATCGCCCATTTTTTCGCCGCTTCGCCGCCTTCCTTGATCTGTCCGTCGGCCGAGACGAGGTCTGGTCCGTAGGTCTGTCGGACGAATTCCCGGTTGTTGGGCGATTGCCAGTAAAGGCCTTCGACGTGATTCGCTCCGACCGAGAGGAAAGGGCGGCCGTCGGGCGCCGTGAACCACCAGACGCCATCCTTGTTGACGAGGCCGACGAAGCCTGTGCCCTCTGATCCGAGCAGGCATCCGGCTGATCCGAGGAGATAGGCTCCGAGGATGCCGCAGATGCGACGAAAGGCAGAGGCCATCGAATCAGGGAGCCTCAGAAATCCCAGCGTCGGGACTTGGCTCCGGTGGGTTTCAGTTCCACCCAGTCGAGCTCCACGACTTCGTTGGCGTGCGGCAGATAGAGGCGCATGATCGCGGCCGGTCCCTTGTGGGGCAGGTCGACGGTGATTTCCTGCCATTCGCCACCCTTGGCGGAATAGGGGAAGGCGATGACGCCGGTTTCCTTGCCTCCGGAGGTCGGTATGAGGTCGACGTGGCTGTCGCCGCCGGTGGCCGTGCGGAGCCGGAACGTGACTTTGGCCGGGCCGGTCAGTCCTGCGCCGACGCCGAGGAAAGGCGAAGGTCCGGTGGCCTTGGCGGTGAGGATGCTTTCCTTGACGGTGGCGTCGCAGTTCCGGTTCTTCCAGGTCATCAGCGGATCCCGGGGCGCCTGAGCGGCCTTGGTTGCCGCCGGATTGAGTTTCGGGATGACGGCTTCGGTGTCCTTGAGGAAGTCGGTGATGAGGCCGTTCAGTTCCTTCACGAGCTCGGGCTTATCCTTGGCGAGGTTGCGGCGCTCGCCGAGGTCGTTCTTCAGGTCGTAGAGTTCGAGGTCGTCGGTGCCGTCGTCATTGCGGGCGTAGAAGCGGATGAGCTTCCAGTCGCCCTTACGTACGTAGGTGCCGGCGTAGAAGCCGTCCATGACGGAATCGCGCGTGGCGGTGCCGTGAGGGAAGTGGCAGAAGACGCGGTCGCGGGGCGAGTCGCCGCCGAGCAGGGCCTTGGACTGGTCGTGGCCGTCGAGTTTGATGCCATCATGTGGCTTCAGGCCTACGAACGAGAGCAGCGTCGGGTAGAAGTCGACCGACTGGAAGAGGATATCGCTGGTCGCACCTGCCTTGGCCTTGCCAGGCCAGGCGAAGATGAACGGCTCACGAGTGCCGCCTTCGTAGAGCGAGGCCTTGCCGCTGCGGAGCGGGAGGTTGCTGGTCGCGGGGATGTCGGCGTAGCCCTCCGGGTCGGTCTTCTTGGGCGGGTAGGCGTAGCCACCGTTATCGGAATAGAACACGATGATCGTGTTGTCGGCGATGCCGGCGTCGTCGACGGCCTGCAGGATTCTTCCGATGCCGTCGTCGAGGGATTTCACCATCGCGGCGTACAGGGGGTTGTGCTGCGGGTTCTTCGGATCGGCCTTCGACTTGAAGTGTTCGATGTAGTCCGCGCGTGCGTTCCAAGGGGAGTGCACCGAGAAGGCCCAGTAGTTCAGGTAGAAGGGCTTGTCCTTATGGGCGGCGATGTACTTGGCGGCTTCCTTGGACATGCGGTCTTCGATGTTCACGCCGACCTCGTCGGTGATGGTAGGGTCTTTGATGAACTTCCAGGGAGCGAGGTAGCCGCCGCCTCCGCCGGGGCCGGGCGCGTTGGGTGTGTGCGGGAAATCGGAATCGAAGCCTTGGTCCTTCGGTTCGTAACGGTCCTCGGGCTTCAGGTTGTGTCCAAGGTGCCACTTGCCGAAGTGCGCGGTCGAGTAGCCGGCTTCCTTGAGCGCTTCGGCGAGGGTGAAGTATTCCGTCTTCAGGCGGGAGATGCTGTTGGCGACAAGCACGCGCGACTTGGGTCCGTCCTTGACCAGTTCCTTGTTCAGGAAGACCGGATTGATGTGGCAGACCGGCGCGGTGATGCCGGTGCGCGCGGGGTATTGGCCGACGAGGATGCTCGAGCGCGTCGGCGAACAGAGCGGGCTGGCGGCGTAGGCCTGCGTGAAGCGCGTGCCGCGTTTGGCGAGCCGATCGATGTTCGGGGTCTCGTAGAACGTGCTGCCGAAGCAGCCGAGGTCATGCGCGCCGAGGTCGTCGGCGAGGATGAAGATCACGTTCGGCTTGTCGGCGGCGAGGGCCGCGAGCGGGGCGAGGAGGAGGGCGAGGAGACGCATGGGAAAGATTTAGGGTTAGCGTTGAAGGTGTTCGATGACGAATTTACCGGCTTGGGCTACGATCTCGTCAGTGGAAGGCGTCCCTTTGGTGCTGAAGCCATGATTGCCGTCTTTGACTTCGACGTAGCGGAGGTCAGCGCCGATTTCTTGTCCCTTGGCGAAGAGCTTCCGTGAATTCTCAACGGTGAGCACCACATCCTTGTCGCCATGGAAGCAGAGGACGGGCGGGGAATCCTTGCGAAGGAGGGCCACGGGACTGAGGAGCCGGATGACTTCGCGTTTCTGGTCGGGGGGTCCGCCGAACATGAGCGAGGCACGCGCGCCGAGGAACCGCCCGGCGAGCTTATCATCCGTGAAGTCGGTCGCCGGATAATAGGCGACCTCGCAGCGGATGGTGGTGGGGTCGAAGCCGGCGAGAGCCTGGTCGCCCGGGAAGTCCTTAGGATTGCCGAGGGCGGTGACGAGGGAGAGGTGACCGCCGGCGGATCCTCCGATGGTGGCGATGCGGGTCGGGTCGATGCGATACTTGGCGGCATTCTTCACCAGGAAACGCAGGGCATCCTTGCAATCGACCGCACTGTCGAAGGCGGAGGCCGTCGGCGAGTTGAGCCGGTATTCGATGCTAGCGCAAATGATGCCGGCCTTAGCGCAGAGATGGAATACGCCTGCGACGTCGGGGCGCGTCATGCTATAGCGATTACCGCCGGACCAGCCGCCACCGTGAATGTAGACGAGGATAGGGCCGGTCGAGGCCTTGAGTTCTTTCGGCGTCAAGATGTCCATCTTCAGGGCTTGGTCGCCGATCTGCTTGAAGACGACGTCCATCGCGGCATCGAATTCTGGAAAGGCAGCGGCCACAGTCTGGGCGGGGGCACGGTCTTTGCCGGGCGGACGCTTCTTGCCTTTGAGAGGTTCGTCGGCTCCGCAGAGCGCGAGGGCCGCGAGGCATGAAATGAGGGTGAGGATACGCATGTAAAAAGTTAGCGCTGAGGTGATCTTACTTAGCGGCTTTCTTTTTAGCGCCAGCCTTCTTCTTCGCGCCACCGGCTTCGGGGTCGTTCTTGTTGTTGCCATTGTTCCAGCGCAGGTCTTCCCAGCGGGGCGGAAGGTTGTTGGCGTTCCAGGCATCCCAGAGGGTTTGCAGTCCTTTAACCTTGTCTGGGTTGGCGGATGCGAGGTCGTTCTTCTCGTTGCGGTCTTCCTTGAGGTTGAAGAGCTGCACGGGCTGGGTGAGGCCGGCCTTCACGAGTTTCCAATCTCCTTGGCGGACGGCGTATTGGACGCCGAAGCGCCAGTAGAGCGTGTCGCGATCGAGCTTGTCGGCTTTGCCCTCGAGCAAGGGCAGGAGGTTCGTTCCATCCAGTTTCCATTCGGACTGGGGCGTGCCGCCGGCGGCGGCGAGGGCGGTGGGCAGGATATCCAGCTGGATGACCGGCGTCTCGAGCACGCGACCGGCCGGGATGCGACCTTTCCACTGGGCGAGCCACGAGACGCGGATGCCGCCTTCCCAGAGCAGCCATTTGCGTCCACGTAGGCCGTTCATTTCGGCGAGCGGCGAGGCGCCTCCGTTGTCGCTGACGAGGAAGATGAGCGTGTTCTCCTCGAGCTTAAGTTCGCGGAGTTTGGCGAGGATTGCGCCGACGGCGTCATCAGCCTCGCTGATCAGTGCGGCATAGTCTTTTTGGCCTTTGGCCAGGTCGGGGAAGCGCGCCTTGACCTCGGGACTCGCGACCACCGGCGAGTGGACGGCGTTGAAAGGTACATAAAGGAACCACGGTTCGGCGCGGTGGCGCTCCATGAAGGCGTTCGCTTCGCGGGCGTAGATCGGGGAGGTGATGGGAGCGCCGGCGGGATCGGGGACGAATTCCTTCCCTTTATAGAAGCCCATCTTGTCGCCGAGGTTGCCCGTCGTGCCGAAGGATTCGTCGAAGCCGCGATTAGCCGGCAGGTATTCCGGGCTCGTCGCACCGACGTGCCACTTGCCGTAGATGCCGGTGGCGTAGCCAAGCGGCTTGAGGCGTTGAGCGATGGTGGTCTCGGTGAGGACGAGGTTCCTGGTTTCGGGATTCTTGCCTTCGTTGGAGTTAGCATCGTGGCCGGTGCGGGCCTGATAGCGACCGGTCAGCAGGCCGACGCGACTGGGCGAGCAGATGCAGGCGGCGACGTAGCCGTCGGTGAAGCGCACGCCGTTCTTGGCTATCGAATCGATGTTCGGCGTGGGGGCGAGTTTGCCGCCGTAGCAACCCGGCTGGGCCCAGCCCATGTCGTCGAGATACAGGATGAGGACGTTAGGCTTGTCGGCGGCGACGGCCGCGAGCGGAGCGAAGAGCAGGGTGAGGAAGAGGCGCATGGGGTGTGTGGATTGAACCAGTCTAAGGGGCGGGAGTTGCAGTCTTATTTCTTGGCTTTCTTGGCCGCGGGCTTGGCTGCAGGTGAGGTCGGGTCCTCGGTGATGCTGCCGTGCCACTTGGGGGAGATATTCTCGGAATTCCATGCGTCCCAGAGCTTGATCAGTTCAGACTTCTTCTCGGGGAATTGTGCCGAGAGGTCATGGGCTTCGCCGATGTCCTTGGAGAGGTCGAATAGCTGCCAGCCGCTCTGGCTCTTGGCGTCGAAATCCCGGGCGTCCACGAGCTTCCAGTCGCCTTGGCGGATGGCCTTCTGCGGGCCGAAGCGCCAGGCGAGCGTCGTATGGGGGGCGGATTTGTTTTCGCCTTTGAAGTAAGGGAGAAGGTTCACGCCTTCGATGGAGTCGACGTGCTTGGCGCCGGCGAGCGCACAGGCGGTGGGGAGGAAGTCCAGTGTGGAGACCGGATGGTCGTACGTCGTGCCGGCGGGGAGCTGGCCTGGCCAGGAGGCGAAGAACGGGACGCGGATACCGCCTTCGAGGGTCTGGCCCTTGTCGCCGCGGAGCGGGGTATTCACGCCGGTGTTATAGGCGAGGTAGGGTTTGCGACCTGAGCCGCCGTTGTCGCTGACGAAGAGGATGAGGGTGTTCTTGTCGGCGCCGATTGACTTGAGGTGGGCGGTGATGCGTCCGATGGCGTCGTCGAGCCCGAGGAGGAGGGCGAGGTAGCCTCTGCGGTTAGGTTCGGTCACTTCTGCCGGTAGGCGAGCCGCTACTTTGGGCGAGATCTCCAACGGCGTGTGCACGGCGTTGTAGGCAAGGTAGAGCATCCACGGCTTCTGTTTATTGCGATCCATGAAGCCGATGGCTTCGTCGGTGAAGATGTCGGTGAGGAAGCCGTCGAGCTTCTGCAGCTTATCGCCGCGGTAGATCATGTTGTGCGAATGGCCGGAGCCGAACTCGGGATCGGCGTCGGGATGTTGCGCGTAGTTATGGCCGCCGACGAGGAAGCCGAAGAATTCGTCGAAGCCGCGGGAGTTCGGATGATGAGGTTTGTCGAAACCTTGGTGCCACTTGCCGATGAGCGCTGTCGCATAGCCGACGTCGTGCAATTCGTTGGCGATGGTACGTTGGTCGAGCGGGAGACCGAGCTCGGCTTCGTTACCGACGTGCGGGTTGAATTCGTGGCCGAAACGGGTCTGGGATCGTCCGGTCAGCATACCCGCGCGCGAGGGGCTGCAATAGGGGCACGTCACATAGCCCGAGGTGCAGCGGACGCCTGAAGCTGCGAGCGCATCGATGTTCGGGGTCGGCACCGCTTTGCCGCCGTGCACGCCGATGTCGGCGTAGCCCAGGTCATCGGCGAAGATGATCAGGATGTTCGGCTTGTCCGCGGCGGTCAGGGGCGAGAGCGCGAACAGGCAGGCGAGGAGGGCGCGAGCGTTCATAGGGGTAGGGGAACCCTACTCGTTGCCCCCCGGCTTAACAGGCTATTTATATGACTGAACCTGACTCTCAGCGGCTGAAGTCAGCGAGGTCGGGCTTTCCCTTGGAGGGACGTAGCTCGATCGAGCGGATTTTTAGGCCATCCGTCTGGTCGCCGAGATTGAAACGAATATGGATGGCCTGGCCGGTGACGGGCAGGGTGATGGTCTGTTCGGATGCGCCAGCTGGCAGGGTGAAGCGGACGTTATTCGCGGGCAGGAAGTCGGGCTGTTCCTTGGTGCGCCAGCTGAGCGAGCC
>Ga0209298_10000726_pt1 | contig 21922 bp, 15 predicted proteins | sample S_140806_EF_Meta_FD_187325 | JGI IMG/M metagenome (GOLD analysis project Ga0209298, IMG submission 187325) | Freshwater microbial communities from Lake Simoncouche, Canada to study carbon cycling - S_140806_EF_MetaG (SPAdes) (version 2) | ecosystem: Environmental > Aquatic > Freshwater > Lake ...
CGCCGCCAGTGCCGGAGTGGTTGTTGGATTTGTGCAGACCTGTGAGCCCCATGGTGATGCCAACAAGCTGAGTGTTTGCCAGGTGCAGATCGGCGCCGACCAACCCCTGCAAATTGTCTGTGGTGCTGCCAACGTTCGCAGCGGCATCCATGTCGCCGTCGCGCCTGTCGGCACCCACCTGCCGGCGGTCGGACTGACCATTAAGGCGGCCGAACTAAGGGGAGTGGCCAGTTCAGGCATGATCTGCTCCCTGCAGGAGCTGGGCCTGGCCGAGAGCTCGGCAGGCATTGCAATACTTGAGGACCTGCTGCCGGCCCCGCCGCCGATAGGGTCGCCATTGGCTCAAGCTCTGGGCCTTGATGACCAGGTGCTTGAACTGGCGATCACCGCCAACCGGCCCGACGGCCTCTCAATGCAGGGCATCGCCCGTGAGGTGGCTGCCCTTTGTGGCGGGCAGACAACCCTGCCCCCCCGGGCCCCGGCGGTGGCCGCCAGCGCCCTGGCCGTCAGCGGCGCCAATGCCGCCGCCATGGAGGCGGGGGGCCTATTCAGTGTTACCAGCCTCGTAGATCTAAAGGTGGCAGCTTCGCCGTCCTGGCTGCAACGGCGGCTGCAGCGGGCCGGCCTGCGGCCGATCAACAACGTGGTGGACATCACCAATCTGGTGATGCTCGAAACCGGCCAGCCGCTCCACGCCTTCGACCGGGAGGCCTTGGCCCGGCTGGCCCCTGGCCCGGCGGATCCGGCTCAGCTGGGGTTGCGCCAGGGTCGCGAGGGCGAAAGTCTTGTCACTCTTGATGGGGAGAACCGCCCCCTTGGCCCCGAGGCCCTCCTGGTCACCTACGCCGATCAAGCCATTGCCTTGGCCGGGGTCATGGGGGGCGCGGCTGAGGCGGTGAACGAGGGCACTACCAGTATCTGGTTGGAAGCAGCCGTCTTTGCGTCGGAGGCCGTTCGACGCTCGTCCCGCAGTGTCGGATTGCGCAGCGAGGCCAGCAGTCGTTTTGAAAAGGGTCTGCCCCGCGCAAACACTTTGGCGGCGGCCGATCGGGCGGTGGCCCTGCTGCAGGAGCTGGCGGGAGCCCATGTTGAGGGACGCTGGTGGCACGGTCGCCCCGAGGCCCCCACTCCCCCGGTGGTTCTGAATCGCGATGCCCTGCACAACCTGCTGGGGCCCGTGCTGGTAGAGGGTGAACCCCGGGATCTCGAGGACAGCCGCATCGAGGCCACCCTCAAAGCCCTGGGGTGCCAGCTGGAGGCCGATGACGGCGGTTGGTCCGTGACGGTGCCAGCCCAGCGGGCCCTGGACCTCAAGCGCGAGGTGGACCTGATTGAAGAGGTGGCCCGCCTGGTCGGTTACGACCAATTTGACGTCCATCTGCCCGATCCCCTGGTGCCAGGAGGTCTTGATCCGACGCAACAGGCCGAGCGTCGGCTGCGCCGGTCCCTCTGCGCTGCCGGTCTGCAGGAGCTCAGCACCCTTTCGCTGGTGAAGGCGGCCAAGGGCCGCATCTCCCTGGCCAATCCCTTGCTGGCGGACACCGGCCACCTGCGCGACAATCTCCATGAAGAGTTGCTGCAGGCGGCTCGCCGCAACCGTCAGGCTTTTCGCCCGGATTTTTGGGCCTTCGAGATCGGGCGGGTTTACCTGGCTGCCCCAGGTCAGGAGGCGGCTGCAACCGATCCGGCCACAATCGAAGAACGGTTGCTGCTGGGTGGCATTGTCTGCGGCGAACGGCGCAGCGAGCTCTGGAGCAGCAGTGGCCAACCAAGGCCGCCGAGTTATTTCGAAGCCCGGGGTCTGCTCCAGGCTGGATTGCAGAGCCTGGGGCTGGCCCTTGAGGATCGACCGGCGCTGGAGCAGGGCGTTGTAGGGGCACCGCCTGCCGACCTGTTGCACCCTGGTCGCAGCGCCCAATTGGTGTTTGAGGGCCGGCCGCTGGGTTGGTTCGGCCAGTTGCATCCTGCCCGAGCCCGGGAACTTGACCTGTCCGATGAAACCTATCTATTTGAGCTGCCCTTGGCGCCGTTGCTGGCGGCCGCCATCCGCCCCCGCCGCTGGCAGCCGAGTTTTACTCCCTTTGCCACCGTCCCTCCAAGTGAACGGGATTTGGCCTTGGTGGTGTCCCGTTCCCTGACGGCCGCCGAGTTGCTGGCCGCCATCCGCAAGGCGGGTAAACCCCTCTTGGAGCAAGCCGAGCTTCTGGACCGCTACGAAGGGGCCCAGGTGGAAGCGGGATATTGCAGTCAGGCCTTTCGCTTGCGTTATCGGGCCCCCGACCGCACCTTGACGGATGGGGAGGTCGATGCAGCCCATCAGAAGGTTGTCGCCAGCCTCGAGTCCCGTTTCGGTGCCAAGTTGCGCAGCTAAGGCAGCTGCCCCTCCTTGTCGGCCCCTGGTCAACGGCGCCGCAGGGCCGCCAGCACCTCCACATGGCTGGTGTTGGGGAAAAAGTCGATCGGTTGGAGCCAGTCCAGGTGGTAGGGCCCATCGGCTCCGGCCAGGCAGGCAAGATCCCGGGCCAGGGTGGCCGCATCACAGCTGAGATAGGCCAGCAGGGCAGGGGGATCGGCCAGGATCGCGCCGATGTCCCTGCGATCAAGCCCCTTGCGGGGCGGATCCAGCAGCAGGGCTTGGGCACCCATGAGGCGCTCGGGCAGTCGCTCGCCCACCAAACCCTCCTCAAAAGTGGCCCTGGCGGCCAAGCAATTGGCTACGGCATTACGCCGGGCCAGGGCGACGGCAGCGGTGTGCTGTTCAATTCCATGGACATACCAGCCTGCCTGGGCCAGGGGCAGGGAGAAGGTGCCGATGCCGCAGTAAGCATCAACAAGTCGGCCCGTGGCTGGCCCCAAGGCCTCCTGGAGCAGGGGTAGAACCCTTTCGGCCTGTTGCGTATGGACCTGGAAAAAAGTATCGGCGCCAATTTGATAGCTGAGACCACCAAAACGCTCTTCCAACCAGCCGCGGCCGGCAATGTTGCGTGTTTCCGCACCCAGGAGCAAGTTGGTGGGCTGGGGCTGCAGGTTGAGACTCACCCCCACCAGTTCGGGCCATCTGCCCATCCAGTCCTCGGCATAGGCCGCCAGGCCAGGTAGGTCGGCGTCGGCTGAAATCAGGGTCAACAGCACCTCGCCGGTGTTGACACCCAGGCGCAGGGCCAGATGCCGCAGGCCACCTGCGCCATGGCGATCGATCGGCCAGTCGCTGGCCTCCAGGTCACTTTTGAGCGGTGCGATCAGACGATCGAGACGGGGATCGAGGACCGGACAATGGTTGAGGTTGACAATGCGATGGGACCTGCGGCGGTAGTAGCCCGCCCGCAGGTGGCCATCAGCGGTCCGCTCCAGCGGAATCACGGCCCGGTTGCGGTAGCCCAGCCCCGCCGGGGCTGCCTGCAGCGGCCGCAATGGTGGCGTTAGCCCCCCCAAGCGGCGCAGGGCGGCGGCGACGCTGGCCTGTTTCCACTGCTGCTGGTGTTCGTCAGCGAAAGCCTGCAGGCTGCAACCGCCGCAATGGTCCGCAAGGATGCAGGGGGGCCGCCGCCGCCCCGGCGAGGGACTGAGCAATCGCTCCAAATGTCCCTGACGCAGTCCCTTGGCCCGAGCGCCGAGGCGCACCAACAGGTCGTCACCAGGCAGACCCCCTGCAACGACGATGACTTCGCCGTCAAGGCGACCCAGGCCCTGGCCCTGGAGGTCGAGATCGGTGATGGTGAGCGCGACGGGTTCGGGTGGCGCCACCGGCGGGAATTTCAATTTCTTGACCCTATCGGGTCTTTGGCCCCGCTGGCAGTGCGAAGGGGCGTTACACCTGATGGTGATAGTTGGCTGTTGGCGCTTGCTGCTGGATAAGATTCGTTGGTGCGTGGTTTTGCGATGAGCGTCGTACGCGATCTGATCCTGCAGGCGGATGATCAGCTCCGCTACCCCACGGGTGGCGAGTTGCGCTCGATGGTGGACTACCTCAAAGGGGGGAGCCGGCGCCTTGAAGTGGTGCGAGTCTTGAGCACCAACGAAAAAAAGATTGTTGACGAAGCGGCCAAGCAACTGTTTACGCGCAAGCCCGAATACGTCGCCCCTGGCGGCAATGCCTTCGGACAAAAGCAGCGGGGCCAGTGTCTCCGAGACTTCAGCTGGTATCTGCGCCTTGTCACCTATGGCGTGCTTGCCGGTAGCACCGAGATGATCCAGCAGATTGGCCTGGTGGGTGCCCGCGAGATGTATAACAGCCTCGGCGTGCCGATGCCCGGCATGGTGGAAGCGATGCGCACCCTCAAGGAGGCCTCCATTGCCCTCATGTCCAATGATGACGCCGCCCTGGCAGGCCCGTACTTCGATTACTTGATTCAAGGCATGCAAACCACGACCTGAGCCTGCCGGCATCGTGGTGTTGTTGCTGATCTGACCCTTTCAGACCCCTTTCAGGGGTCTTTTTTTGTGCTCAGCCTTAGGGGGCGGGGAGAGGCGAGGGGGAGCCGGTGTCTCTTTAGTCTTGTTCAAGTCTCAATTTCAGTCTTATATTGGGTCTTTTATGGGAGTTTCAAGACTCTGATTCGATTCGATTTATCCCCTTTTGGCCGCCTCCTTCCCATCCGATCCCATCCCTGCCCGACCCATCCCTGCTCGAACCTTTCCTGTCCGACCCTTTCCTTTCCATCCGATCCCTTTCCATCCCATCCCATCCCATCCCATCCGGTTCGGTTCGGGCTGCCAACTTGGCCTTGGACCCCAGGATGGATCAATAATCTCGTCTAAGAATTGACTATGGACTTATATATAGATTCATTTGCGACAGTTGTTGGGATCTTGTGGCCAACGGCGATCCATGACCGCCCTGCGACCTGACCAACGAAACCAGTATTTGGTCTGCGTATCTGTGTTTAAAGCAGGTACGCGACTGCAAAACCGCTTGTACCGCAAGACTTTTAGGGATCACAATGTCCAGTTTTGGCCAAGATGCCTGCTGCTATGCGGCCTGACCAGAGGGTCGATGGCTGGGGCCAGGGCTCGGTGCTGGTGCCTCCCACCAGGGGCGCAAAAACCCAGATGCCAGGTCATACCCCCTGAGGCGATCCTCGGGACCCGTACCGGATGCCAATGGTTGGCCGGCTCAATCGCCAAATGACTAAAATTCTATTTGGGCGCCCAGGCCCCCTTTTCCATCACTAGGTGAGCTTGCGACAAGAAATTTGTAAATTCGGACAACGATTTTTTGTCTCTCTACGCTTATACGAGAATTGTAATGGGACTAAGTAAGAAACTTAAATAAGACAGGTAAGACAGCTACTGGTCGGTTTCGGCTCGGCTCGGCTGCTTTCCTGATGGGCATTTGAGCCCACAGGGGAATGGGCTCGATTCATTTGCCAGGGATCCCGTAAGACCCTGAATTGGGGCCATTGAAAGGACTCATTTGGGACTATGAAATGGTCTCAGCTAAGACGCTTGCATCTCAAAATTATCTTTTAAAGAGACTAGTATTAAGTCTGGACTGAGACTATTGAGACTTTACGCTTGGTGCTGCTCCGGCTGGCGATACAGCTCTTTGAGCAGTTGGTAGGCCTCGTTGACCCGGCGCATTTCTTCCAGGGAGCCGCCGGAATCGGGATGGTGCTGCAGGGCCATGTCCCGATAGGCCTCGCGAATCTGGGCCAAGGTGAGCCGATGACCAGGGCCCGTCGGCAGTTGCAGCAGCTTCAGGGCCCCCTGCAGGGTCATTGTGTGCTCAAGGGTCTGGAAGGAGGTGCCGCGCCGCCGCCGCCGGAAGCGATGCACGAACCGATGGATCAAGGTGGGCATGCGCAGGTGCAGGGTGGCGGCGCTGTAGGGGTCTTCGAGTAGCCCCGCCGTTACCATCACCCGCTCGAAACTCGGGGGGCTGGCTCCCCAATCGGGCACCAGCTGGCCCATCAGGGTGCAAGCGGCAGACCAGGTGAAACTGCGACCCTCGCAAACCTCGGCCTGGGGCCAGATGTCCTGGGCGACCCACACCATGGCCGCCTCCAGGACCGCCGCGTTGGCGGGATGGCCATAGAGATCCTGCCATTGCTGCAGGACCGCCTGTTGGGCCTCCAGCACCACTTGCTCGCCCAGGGGTAGGGGGGGGAGAACCGAATGGTGGCCTGGGGCGGGTGGATCGGACCTGAGGCTGCGGCGCAATTCGTCGCTGCGGCGGCGCACGAATCCGGGCAGATCAATGCCGCCAACACGGGCCTCGCTGTTGGCGGTTGGTGATCCAGGGTTAGGGATCGTCCCAGGTGGGGATCCGGCAGGGGGCGGTTCCGCTTCAAACCCTGGGGCAACCCTGGGGACCAGAGCCCGGGAGGGATGCAAGCTGATTTCGCTGGCGGGTTGTTCCGGCTCGATGCCAGGTCCCACCAGTACCAGGGCCGACTGGTCGTCGTAGGAATCGTTGGCCTTAGGGATAACGTCCCCGTTACTGATTGCTACGGCGCCCAGGACGTCGAGCTGGACGGCGTCCGCCGCGACGGTGTCTGCGGTGGCGGTGTCTGCCGCGGCGGTGTCTGCGGGGAAGATGGTTTCAAGCAGCCGTTCGAGGACATCACCGCGGTTGCGCAGGCCCCATTCCTTTTTGAGGTGATCGATCTGGGACAGGCGTTTGAGCGTGAGCTCGAGGGTGAACCGCCGTTTGGCCCCGATTTCAGGCTCGGTCACGGTGACTCAATAGTCAGCGGCACTTGCCCCCCGGGACCTATCAAGGCGGCCACTGGTGATGGCGCTGGCGAAGATCATCCAGCTACGAGCATAGGAATCAATCATGCCGGTTCCCGCTATCGAAGGGAAACAACGCTAAGCCGGAGCTGGCGGTTGGGGCATCCCCGGCCAGCGCCCCTGGAATCCCGCTAGAAACGGTCTGCCGCAGCGATGCTTCCCTTGTTCCCCTTTGGATTCTGTGCTCCATACGAGCCAGGTGACAATTACTGGCGCGGCCACCAGGAGCGCAAACTCCGCCTGCTGACCCATTGGCGCGATGGCCTCGAACGTCAGCTGGCCGGGCTTAACGCCGCCATCAACACGCTCGAAGAACAGATGCGTCGGCCGGCCCCGGGCGCTGGCGGCCCTGGGGGCGCAACGGATTGGGTGGAGACCAGGAGGGACGCTCCTCAGTAACGCCATCGAGGTGCATACGCAGGCGTTCTAGCCCTTTGCGCAACTGTCGTTGCACGGTCATCGGGCTAACGCCAAGCTCGGCGGCGAGCTTGCGATAGCTCCAGCCCTCCAGCACTACCCGGCGCACAATCAGTTGTTGCTTGGCATCGAGCACGGCGAGCATCGCCCCCATGGGCAGCGGCGCTGTGGTGGTCCCGGGCAACCCGGTTTCCTGCTCACTCGCCAGCGACTCGATCATTTCAGGTTCGAGGCTGGCCGGGCGATTCATGGCCCAATTGCGTTCTAGTAACAACAACTGTCCAGGGCTGAGTCCAAGTTCCCGCTGCATAGTCGCCAGCATGTTGGGACTATTGAGACCTGGCCCTTGCTGACGCTGCCACTGCAGGACCCGATCCTGAAGTTCTGCCTGACGTCGGGGCAGACGAACCAGGGGTGAGACATCACGCAGGTAGTGAAGAATGGCACCGCGGATATGGGGACGAGCAAAAGCCTCAAAGGGTGTCTGCCGTTCTTGGCTATAAAGCTCAGCGGCACGAATTAGGCCGAGCATGCCCGCTTGCTGTAGATCTTCACTGGATTCCCGGCTGAGTCTGGCGTAATGAACAGCCAGGGGTCGCACCAGTTGGCGGTGGGCCTCAACCCGACGATTACGCTGCTGCAGCTGGGGTGTGGCCAGGGCAAGCGAGCGTCGGGGCTGGGGGGAATGGGCCCTGATCATGGCGATAAAATGAGAATAAGGTGTTGAAATAAGCGGGCTAACTTGAATTTGTAAACATCTGATTCCAGGCGATGGGGCCTGGAGAGAGGTCCGTTCCTTCAAGAACAATCCGCCTTTCCAGCAAGCTCTATTTGTTCGCCGCTGCCAACCGTGAAATTACGGAAATCCCTTGGCAGCTTCAGCCGGCAGGAGCCGCCACCGCCGCCAACAGTGCCCAAGGACCCTTTTGCTGCAGCCAATTCAGGTCCGAGCGATGGGTACCCAGCAGATAGCCGGCAAAGCCCAGCCCATTGACGCTGAAGCCCGCACAGTGCTCCCGGAGTCGGCGCACGGTGAGAAACCAGCTGTCATCAAAAATGAGGTTGTAGGGATGCAGGGGTCGGTCGTGGAGCCCCGGCTGCCCCAGTCCCAGGTCGCGGCAATGGCTGGCATAGAGCTCCGCCAGATCCGTACCGCCCAAGGGGTCCTGGCGGGGGCTGATGCGATAGGCCCAAGGCCAGGGTGCTTGTTCCTGGCGAAGCTGTTGGGCGATCAATTCGGCCAAGGGACAGCTGGGTTCGTCCCCTTGACGGGGCAGCAGTTGCAGGTGCCGGTGGGGCTGGCTGGCGCCGGCCAGCGCCGAGCTGTTGAAGAACCAGAGTCCGCCGGTGTCAGCGGCGACCTTCGCCACCGCCTGCCAGTCCTGCCCCTCCAGCCAGCCTTGCTGGGGTTGCCATTCGCCGCTGATCAACAGCAGGTGACAGGACTGGACCGGATACTTGTTGAGTAGTACGACATGGCCGCTTTCAAGTTGGTCCACCTGCAGCAGCGGTTCCCAGGGCAGAAAGGGGTTGGGGCGGGGTCCACACTCCCTCAGATGGCGGGGCGGCAATCCATGCAGGGTGCGCAGCCGAAAGGGAGCCAAGCGGGGATCGATTATTTCCTCGGTGGCCAGGGGCAAGAGGGCACCACAACGCAGGGCCTCCAGGGAGACCTGGGAGGCTTGGCGCCAGTACCGTTCAGCCCGCACCCGCCTGCAACCGGGCCAGGGAAGCCCCTTGGTAGTAGCGCCCTAAGATTTCATTGAAGCGCAGGCCCTGTTGGGCCAGTTCCTGGGCCCCGGTCTGGCTCATGCTGGCCCCCAGGTGGCCATGGGCCTCGTCGACGATCTGCTGGGTGGCGGCGTACAGACTTTCGACAATTCCGCCCTGATAGCTCAAGATGACCCCGGCGGTAGTGGAGGTGGCTTGCCGGGTGCGGCCACTGACACTGCTGAGGCCTTCGTAGTTCTGCCAGCGGGTTGTGTCACCCAAGTGCCAGTGCTGATCTGCCGGACGAGCCATGTGGGCCATGGCATAGGAGCGGGCGGCCACGGCCTGGGCCTTGAGGGCCTCCATCTTCCAAGTGCTGGGCATTTCCCCACCGACCACAGAACTGATGTAGGACTCAAGCGAGAGGTGGTTGACGACCTGGAACCCATCAGCTGCCCTCAGGATCCGGAATAGGCCGCCGTAGGCCCGCCCGTCGGCCTGCAAGGCGTCGTCTGTGGTACTGCGCATCCACACCTCGGCATTGGCAGCCATCAGGCTCTCCAGATCAGGGGCGTCCCCGGCACCCCCTTTGGCTAGCAGGTTGCCAGCTCGGTCGCTGATCAGCCAGGCACCCTCTGCCGAGAGCCTTGGACGGGCCGGGAGCTTGAGCAGCGCCACCCTGATCTCCAGGGCCACCTCAGGGCCTCCCTGGGGTACCTGGAGGGAGCTGGACCCCTTAGCAATGCGGGCTGATCGCAGCCGGCCCACCATCTGGGCCGCTGTGGCTTCGCTGCCCCCCACCTGGGTCCCGTACGCCGTGGTGCCGGCAGCGGTAACGCCGGCAGATGTAATGCCGCCATCTCTGCCGGCAACCGGCGCAGGTGCAGGTAGGGAAGGCGGCAAAGTTGGGTCAGCGGCGCTGGCCGCTGAATTGGCACTGTTAATTCCCCTGGCCTGGCTGGTAGCGGTGGCTCGGCTTGGTTGGGCGATCAGGGCCTCAAGAACGTCCCGGTCGACTGGGGTGGGTCCTGGTTTGAGCAGGGTCTGGGCCCAGAATCCAGTGCCCACTGCCACGGTGGCGATGGGTGCAGTGAGCAACAGGGGATGGGGCCTCAAGCGATAGCTAGCCAGTGCTGCCAGGTGGCTTCGCCATCGTCGCCCATGCTGCCCGAGCCTTCGCGCCAGGGGGGCACAGAGACGTTCAAGGTGCCATCCCACAGCAGATGTCCCGTACCGGTCAGGCGGATCATGCCTGATGAAGCGCTCTCACACACCATGCCCCCAGGACGGTCAGAGCATTGCCAGCCGATCACCCGGGATCGTTGCAGCCGCTTTTGCCAGTAGGGGGCCACCAGGGCATGGGCCGAACCGGTGACCGGATCTTCATTGATGCCCAGGCCAGGTGCAAAGAAGCGCAGCTGATAATCCGCCGCTTCTCCCGCCACCTGGGGAGCCCCAGGGCCGCCTACGGGCTGCATCAGCACCAGCCCGCCACGGTCGTCTCCCTGGAGCTCTTGGGAGAGGGAGGCCATGGCGGCCAGGGGCGCTGCGGCAGCCACCAAGGCGACCCTGTAGCCCAGGGCCGAGGTCCAGTAAGCCTCTGGGGGATGGCCCAGTCGCTGCAGCAGTAACCGGCCTAGCTCCTCCGGCACGGTTCTGGGCTCCAGGTCCCCGGTTGGCAGATCAAGTTGACCCAGCCCAGGCTGCAGCAGACGCACCGGCAAGACGCCGCTGCGCGTCCGGAAGCGCAGGGATTGCTCCGGATGGAGATCCCCCCAGTGGGAAAGGGCCAACAGGGCCCCAAGGGTGGCGTGGCCACAGAGGCGCACTTCAGTGCTGGGGGTGAACCATCGCAGCAGCCAGGTTCGGGTAGCGGGAATCGGCAGCACAAAGGCAGTCTCCGACTGGCGCAGACTGGCGGCGATCGCACCCATCCATGGGGCCGGAGCCGGAGATTCCAGGCGCACCACGGTGGCCCCATTGCCGCAGCAGGGTCCCGCGCCGAAGGCCTCGATCAGCACCGCCCGCAGCCCCGGGCCAGGACTGGCGTGGATCTGGGCGAAATTGGGTTGAGTCATGGCTGGCGTTCGTCGGCTTCGGGGCGCAGGTCTCGCTCCATCAGGGCTCGTACGGCTTCACGGGGATCCACCCGAGCCTCCAGCAGGTCAACCACCTGGCGGCAGATGGGCACCGGCCAACCCCGGTGGTCCGCCAGGGACACCACGGCACGGGCCGTGGGGGGGGCTTCAACGGTGGCACCGATGGCGGCCAGGGCAACCGCTTCAGTTGCGCCAGCAGCCAGTTGGTTGCCAAAGCGGTAATTGCGGCTCAGGGGGCTATTGGCGGTGGCCAGCAGGTCTCCGAGCCCAGCCAGCCCGTAGAGGGTGGTCCCCTGGCCCCCCAGGGCCTTGAGAACCACCCCCATCTCGGCGAGTCCCCTGCAGAGCAGGGAGGCTTTCGCATTGGCGCCAAGACCGAGCCCATCGCTGATGCCGGCAGCCACAGCCATGACGTTTTTCATGGCGCCCGCCACCTCCGTGCCGATGGGATCCGAATTGGTATAAAGCCGCAAATTTGGGGTCAAGAGTGCCGTCTGCAGGTGCTCGGCCAGGGCGACATCGTGACTGGCGACCACACTGGCCGCTGGCAGACCCCGATCCAGTTCGTCGGCCAGGTTGGGGCCGCTGAGCACAGCCATGCTGGTGTTGGGATGGTGGCGCTGCCAGATTTGGCTGGCGCTACAGAGACGTTCCAGGTCTATGCCCTTGCTGCAACTCAACAGCGGCACCCCTGGGGGCCAATGGCCTGCCAGGGCCTGGGCCAGCGATTCCACCCCCGCCATCGATACCGCTGAAACAACCAAAGAGCTGTCCACCAGAAGCGTGGGCTGCAGAGGCCCATCCCGGCGCGACCAGGCCATCACGTCATGCCCCTGGAGGCTCCAGAGCCGGCCGAGCGTGCTACCCCAAGCCCCTTTGCCCAACAGGGTGATGCGCAGACCCATGCGAACGCCGCACCCGTTGGATCAGGGAACAGCATCATGGGCCATTCACTCCCCCCTGGCGACCTTGCTGTCTGCGCCTGAGGATCCCCCCAGGTGCCCGTCAGGCGGAGTGGGCCTGCAGCACTTCCAGGGGAATCAGCAACAAGGTGGATTGCTCGCAGGCTTCCAGGAGTACCGGAGGCGCGATGCCGTCCTCGTAGGCCTCCAGCCAGCGACTGGCGCAGACACACCAGTGATCACCGGGCTTCAGACCTGGGAAGCCATGGGCCGGGGCCGGCGCACTGAGGTCGTTGCCCTGGGCTTTGGTGTAAGCCAGAAAGGCTTCATTGACGACGCAACAAACCGTGTGCAGACCCACATCGGCGGGATTGGTGCGACAGCTGCCGTCCCGGAACCAGCCGGTCATGGGTTCACAACCGCAGATTTGCAAGGCCTCACCGAGGACATTTAGCTCTCCAGCGGCTGCGGAAGAGGGGGATGGGGACACGGAAATGGGGCCAAGTGGCGATGCTGAGTCTGATGGATCAAGCCACAAACCGGGTCAAGGAGGTTGACGGAATGGCGGGGGGAGGCGTTAAAGGTCATCTACGGCTGCATACTTCCGCTGAGCGCCGACCCCTCCATGACTTGGGACTTCACCGAGGATGCGGCCTTCCTGGCCCTCTGCGACGCCTACAAGGAAAGTGGTGAGCCTTCCGCCATGGAATTTCTTGCCCATGGCGAAGGCGCCTTCCATTTTCAAGAGCTCACCCAGAACGCTGCCGGCGAAGGCATCGACCTGGGCGACTCGGACGCTCTGGAGGAATTCCAGCAGGACGTCATCGACACCCTGGAGGATCTCTGCACCTGAGGCCCAGCGATGGCCCTCAGCCGTAGAAAAAGGCGATCTCCTTATCCTTGAGGCCCTCCCAGCCCGCATCGCGCAGGCGGGCGTCCAGGGTGGTCTGATCAAAGTGCTTGGCCCCGGTGCGCACGATGCGATTGCGCATCGATTTGGTGACACCGCTGCGGGCACGGCCGTTTTCGCGCTCCATCACCTCTTGGTAGAGCGCCAGCATGGCTGCAGGCAGGGGAGAACCATCGAGGTCCTGTCCTAAGGCAATGGCGGCATCGATGCCGCCGGGACCGGCGAGGGCCATGGAATTGGGAGCGGAAGGGCCCTGAAAGCCTGCCATGGCCCAGGGCTTGGCTTCAGGCTTCAGGCACTGAAGTAGCGGGCACGGCTATGTAGGGCCACAAGGGCCGTGGTGCTCTGCTCCGGTTCCAATTGGTCACTTTCATCCATCGCCAGACCGATCCGATCAGCCCCCAGCCATTCAAGTTGTTGCCGGGAATCGGCCACGTTGGGACAGGCGGGATAGCCGAAGGAGTAGCGGCTGCCGCGGTAGCGCTGAGCCAGGACATCTCTGAGGACTTTGGGTTCTGAAGCGGTAAAGCCCAGCTCCCGGCGGATGCGGGCATGGATCCATTCCGCAAGGGCTTCAGCCATTTGCACCGCCAGGCCGTGGAAATAGAGATAGTCGCTGTATTGATCCGCCGCGAAGAGGCGCTGGGCGAAGGCTGTCGCCCGCTCTCCCATGGTCACGGCCTGCATGGGCAGCACATCCGTCGGGGTCAAGATGCCAGCGTTGCCGGGGGCCAGGTCGCGGTAGAAATCGGCGATGCAATAACGATTACCCCCCCGCTGGCGCGGCAACAGGAAGCGGCCCAGCTCGGGACCCGCATCAGCGGCCAGGGCTCCCGGGGCCATGGCACTGGGGTCGTAGACAACCACCCCGTTGCCCTGGCGACCGCAGGGGAAATAGCCGTACACCAATCGGGGAGTGAGCAAGGCCTCCTGTTGAATGCGCTCGATCCAGTGGCTGAGCACCGGTTCGGCCTTTTCAGCCAGCATCGCTTCATAGTCTTCGCGGCTCTGGTTCTGGGCCTTGCGCAGTTGCCATTGGCCAGCGAAGAGAGCACTGCGATCGAGGTATGCAAAAACCTCAGCCAGGGGGATGGCGTCTTCCTGCAGCACCTGGGAGCCCCAGAAGGGGGGAGCAAGGGCTGGTTCTTCGGGCACCACTTCCGAGCGCCCATCGCTTGCATCAGACGTGCTCGGTTCGGCTGCCACGGCAGGGGTTGGCCCCTGGGGTTCAGGCTCGGGAGGCGCAGGCTCAGGGGCTTGGGCCCCTTCCTGGTTGTCTTCAAGGGAGAAACCAGCCGGGGCGCCGTCGAGAAAGCCCTGTTGGTCATCCCAGCGACCCGCCTGCTTGGCGCCCATCAGGGCATCCATGAAACGAAGATCGGCGAAGGCATCGCGTCCATAGATCACCTGACCGCGATAGACGGACCGGCAATCTCCATGCACAAAACGCGGGGTGAGGGCCGCACCGCCGAGAATCACAGGCACATGAATGCCGACTTGATTGAAGGTTTCAAGATTGTCCTTCATGAAGGCCGTTGATTTGACGAGCAGGCCACTCATGGCAATGCAATCGGCCTGATGTTTCTTCTGGGCTTCAACAATGGCCTCTACGCTTTGCTTGATGCCAAGATTGATGACTTGATAGCCATTATTGGTGAGGATTATATCCACAAGATTTTTGCCAATATCATGCACATCCCCCTTGACAGTGGCGATCAAAAACTTGCCCTTGCTGTTGGATTGCCCCTCTGTTTTTTCCATGTGGGGCTCCAGGAAAGCCACGGCCGATTTCATGGTTTCGGCACTTTGCAACACGAAAGGCAGTTGCATTTGACCTGAACCGAACAGTTCGCCGACCACCTTCATACCGTCAAGCAAAAATGTATTGATAATCTGCAGGGGCGGGTGGTTGCTTAGAGCTTCGTTCAAGGAGCTTTCCAGCCCAATGCGCTCGCCATCGATAATGTGTTGTTTGAGGCGTTCCTCCACCGGCAGATCCGCCAGGGAGGGGCCTGAGGCCCTGGCCTCCTTGGCACTGACCCCCTCAAACATGGTGGTCAGGGCCGTGAGCGGGTCATAAGTGCAGATGCTGGCGTCACCAGCGTCGAAGCGACGGCGGTCATAAATCAGATCGCGGCAAACCTGCTGCTGTTCGGCGTTGATTTTGACCAGGGGAAGGATCTTGGCGGGGCTGACAATTGCCGCATCCATTCCGGCTTGACAGCAATCGTGTAAGAAAACTGAATTCAAGACAATTCTGGCCGCCGCAGACAAGCCAAAGCTGACATTGCTCACTCCCAGGAGAACATGCACCCCTGGTAGGTATTGGTGAATCTGCCGAATAGCTTCAATCGTAGCCGCCGCGTTGAGGCGATCCTCTTCGATACCGGTGGAGATGGGCAGGGCCAGGGGGTCGTAGAAGATTTCATGGGCAGGAATGCCATATTCCAGGGCGTCGCGATAGGCCCGTTGGGCGATGGCAAATTTACGCTCGGCCGTTCGGGCCATACCTTCTTCATCAATGGTGCCGACGACAACGGCGGCACCGTAGGCACGGGCCAGCTCAAGCACCTTGAAGAAGCGTTCATCGCCATCTTCGTAGTTGGTTGAATTCAGTATGCATTTACCACCGGCAACCTTGAGACCCGCTTCCATTTTCTGCCACTCGGTGGAATCGAGCATTAGGGGCAGATTTACATTGGTAACAAGGCGACTTACGAGTTCATGCATATCTTTCTCGCCATCGCGGCCGACATAATCGACGTTGACATCCAATATGTGGGCGTTCTCTTTTACCTGGCTGCGGGCGACGCCGACAAGTCCATCCCAATCTTCCTCATTCAACAGGTCGCGCACCTTCTTCGAGCCGCTGGCGTTAAGCCGCTCACCGATGATCAGAAATGAGTTTTCCTGGAAATAGGGAGTTACGCCGTATATGGAGGCCGCCGCCGGTTCATAGTCAAGATGAGGTCTTTCCTGACGATGCTCTGGCTTACGCACCCGGCGGGAGGCGGGGGTGAGGGTACTGGCCAATTCCGAGAGGGCCGCGATGTGGGCCGGAGTGGTTCCGCAGCAGCCGCCAACGACCTGCACGCCTAAATCTTCAACGAAATGAAGCATTTGCATCTTCATTTCTGTGGGCGTTAGCCGGTAGTGGGCAACGCCACCGATATTTTCAGGCAGGCCCGCATTTGGGATACAACTGACCACAAAAGGGCTGTGCTGACTGAGATAGCGCACATGCTCCTTCATCTGCTCAGGCCCCGTGGCGCAGTTGAGACCGAGAACATCGATGGCAAAGGGCTCCAGAATCGCCACCACGGCGGCGATATCCGATCCAACCAGCATTGTGCCGGTGGTTTCCATCGTCACCGAGACCATTAAGGGTCGGCGTTGGCCCGTGACCTTGAAAGCCTCCTCGATACCGAGCAGAGCCGCCTTGATCTGCAGAACATCCTGACAGGTTTCCACAATCAAAAGATCCACATCTCCGGCTATCAAACCTTCCGCTTGCTCGCGAAAGGATGTCTTCATCGTGTCGAAGTCGATATGACCAAGCGTCGGCAACTTGGTGGTGGGCCCGATCGAACCGGCCACGAAGCGGGGCTTTTCGGGGGTGCTGTAAAGATCAGCCATTTCCCGCGCTAGTTCGGCTGCACGTTTGTTGAGGGAAAAAGCCTGATCCTCGAGACCATATTCGGCCAGCACAATCGAAGCGGCCCCAAAGGTATCGGTCTCGATGACATCACAACCGGCCTCTAGAAATTGCCGATGCACAGCTTGCACCGCATCGGGTCGGGTCTGCACCAGGATTTCATTGCAACCCTCCAGCGCTGCACCGCCGAAATCACCGGCGTCCAGATTCATCTGTTGCAGGGAGGTGCCCGTGGCACCGTCGAAGACCAGCACTGGATGGCCCGGGCCATGGAGCCTCTCCAGAAAACCGATGCGACGGGCGGTGAGAGTTGTGGGGGGTGAGGCAGCCATCAATCCTGGACTCGAATCCTGGTGACCCAGTGGTCATACTCGGGATCCCGCCCTTCTGTGATCGCCGTCATCCGATCCCGCAACCGATCCATAATTGGACGTTTGCTAGGCAACAGTGTGGTTTCCAGCTGGCGCACAGGGGTGATGCGGGCCGCCGTACCGGTGAGAAAGACCTCATCAGCAATGAACAGTTCGGTCTTGTCCACGGCCCGTTCTTGGACCGGAATGTCCATGGACTTAGCCAGCTCAAGGATGCTTGCTCTGGTGATTCCCTCCAGGATGTCTTGATCGACGCCGGGGGTGATCAGAATGCCATCACGGACCAAGAATAGATTCATGCCACTGGCCTCGCTCACCTTACCCCGGCTATTGAGCAGCAGGGCCTCCTCGAAACCGCTTTTCACCGCTTCCGTTTTGGCGAGGGAACTGGTGATGTAAGCCCCACTGATCTTGCCTCGCAGGGGTAAGGAGCGATCCTCTTGACGACACCAACTACTGATGCGACAGGTGACCCCGTCGGGGGAGAGAAAATTGCCCATCTCGATTCCGTAAATCAGAAAATCTGTCTCAACATCATGGAGACGGGGCGAAATGCCCAAGCAACTAGTATAGACAAAGGGCCGTAGATAAAATGGTTTCGTCGGTTTATTTGCCTTCAAAAAAGCATCAATCGCTCCGTGGACTGTTTCTTCGCTCAGTTCTGTCAGCAGCAGTTTGGCGCTTTGGCTGAGACGGCGGGCATGGCGGTCGGCACGGAACAGCAGCACCTCACCGGGATCGCTTGGATTCGGCAGGCCGCGCATGCCACCGAAAGCCCCGGTGCCGTAGTGAAGGGCGTGGGTTGCTACCGAAATCGTGGCTTGCTCGAAGGGTACACAGGTGCCACCGAACCAGGCATAGGGAAGGAACTGATACATGGCACTGAAAGACGATCGCTCGATCTTCTCATCGCGCACTGCAAGATGGGGCCATGCATCGCCTTGCCGCCGTCCCTGGGGACCTCTTCGCCACTCCGGAACTGGGGGGGTTGATCGAACAGCCCCCAGCTCCCGTGGTCTTTTTGAGCAGTGCCGCCACCGACCTGGCGGCCCTCGATGGCCTGCTGGCCGCCGAACCCGAGTGGCTCACTGGGGAGATACGGGCCCTGCCTTTAGCGGCCCTCAGCCACCCTGCCGCCATCGACCACTACGTGGGGCGCAGTCTTTCTCATACTCAGCTCGTGGCCGTGAGGCTGCTGGGCGGTCGGGGGCACTGGAGCTATGGCCTCGAACGCCTGCAACGCTGGGTCGCCAAGCAGGGCCGAGGCCGCCGGCGCCATCTGCTGGTAATGGCGGGCACGGCGGAACAGGAGCAGGAGCTGGCGGCCCTAAGTACCTTGCCGTTGCCCCTGGCCGTGGCTTTGGGCCGCTGTTGGCGTGAGGGGGGACCGGCGAATCTGCGTCTGGTGCTGGGCAGCTGGAACTCCCTGTTGGCCGGTGAGGAGCCGGCGCTGCCCCTGGTGATCCCGAGCAACGATCCGGAGCGCCACGATTGGCAACAGCAGGACGGGCCCCGGGTGGGGGTGCTGCTGTATCGCTCTCTGATGCAGGCGGGCGACCTGGCCTTCATGGGGGCGACCTTGCAGGCCCTGCGCCAGCAGGGCCTGGTACCCAGGGCGCTCTGGGTGAGCAGCCTGCGGGAACCGGTCGTGCAGCAGGCGGTGGCGGATTGGTTCGGCAGTGAAGGGGTCCAGGCGGTGCTCTGCGCTACGGGCTTTGCTTCGGTGCGCTTTGAGGAGGCGGGGTTGGGGGCGCCCCTGTGGGAGCGGTTAGGGGTGCCGGTGCTGCAAGTGCTTTCGAGCACCCGGCCCCGTCAGAGCTGGCAGGACAGCAGCATTGGGCTGGGTCCCCTGGACCTGAGCCTGCAGGTGGCCTTGCCCGAACTGGATGGCCGCATCATCACCCGCGTGGGGGCGTTCAAAGAAACGGCCGGCAGCAGCAGTCGCTTGCTGACTGCGTTGCAACGGCTTTGCCCCGACGAGGAACGGCTGGCCTGGATCGCCCAACTGACCAGCGCCTGGGTGAAGTTGCGCCAGACCCCGGCGGCGCAGCGCCGACTGGCCCTCGTGCTGGCGAACTACCCCAACCGCAATGGGCGCCTGGCCAATGGGGTGGGCCTGGACACCCCAGCCAGTACGGCCCTGATGCTGGGCTGGCTGGCAGAAGCCGGCTACGACCTGGGGGATCCCCTGACACTCCCCGCCGATGGGGCGGCCCTGATGGACAGGCTGCTGGACGGCCGCAGCAATGATCCGGAAAGCGACCACAGGCCGGCCCTGGACCATCTCCCCCTGGCGGCCTATGAGTGCTGGTACAGGACGCTGCCTGCGGCGGGACGCCAGCTTTTGGAGACCGTCTGGGGGCCTCCCCAGCACGATCGGGACCTGGAACAGCGGCCCAGCGGCCCCGCTTTCCCAATCCGGGGAATCGCCTGCGGATCGGTGCTGGTGTTGATCCAGCCGCAAAGGGGCTACGACCGCGATCCCAGCCTCTGCTATCACAGCCCCGATCTGCCGCCCACCCACGCCTACCTGGCCCAATACCTATGGATGCGCCAGAGCCACGGCAGCCAGGTGGTGGTGCATGTCGGTAAACATGGCAATCTCGAATGGCTGCCGGGCAAAGCGGTGGGGCTATCTGGGGACTGCTTCCCAGAATGGGCCCTGGGCCCGGTGCCCCATCTCTATCCCTTTATCGTCAACGATCCGGGCGAAGGCAGCCAGGCCAAACGCCGGGCCCAGGCAGTGATCCTCGACCATCTCACCCCGCCGCTTGGTAGGGCCGGCCTGCATGGGGGCCTCCAGGAGCTGGAGGCCCTGCTGGATGAGTATTGGCAGGCGACCCAGCTGGGGGGGGAGCGCGCCGGCCGACTGCGCAGCTTGTTGGCCGAGCGGCTCGAAGCGCTGGAGTTGCCCCTGGGGATGGATGACGGTTTGGAAGAGCGGCTGGCAGCGGCGGATGGTTATCTATGCGAACTCAAGGAAGCCCAGATTCGCCTGGGACTCCATGTCTATGGCTGCTTACCTGAGCAAGATCTCCTGGCCGAATTGTTGCTTTGTCTGGCTCGGGCTCCCCAGGCCGGTAACCCTGGCCTGACCCAGGCCCTGGCCCAGGATCTGGGATTGGACCTCGACCCCTGGAGCGATCCAGAAGAGCAGCGGCTTAGTCCGGCCGACACTGGTCGCTGGGCCCAGCTGGCCCTGGCCTCCGCCCAGTCTTTCTGCGCGCCAGCAGCGCAGTCGGTGCGGTGTGTTGGTGATGGGGTGGCTTGGTTGGAGGCCTGGGCCCTGGATTTGGTGCGCCACGAGTTGGCGCTGCCAAGGCTGACGGCGGCCGATGCCATACCTGCGGAGAGCACCATCCCGGCCCCGGTCCCCTTGGCTCCCGGTATCTGCAGCCAGCGGGCCCTGCAGCATTTGCGCGACCAACTCCTGCCGCGCTTGCTGGCCTGCGCCGAGGCTGAGCGTCATGCCTTTTTGCACGCCCTCGGGGGCGGCCGCATCGCCGCAGGCCCCTCCGGTGCCCCCAGCCGCGGGCGACCCGATGTCCTGCCCACTGGCCGGAACTTCTACAGCGTCGATCTCCGCGGTCTGCCCACGGAAGCCGCCTGGGATCTGGGTCGCCGCAGTGCCGAATTGTTGCTGGAACTGCACCGCCAGGAGGAGGGCGAAGATCTACGGGTGTTGGTGTTGTCGGTGTGGGGCACGGCCACGATGCGCAATGGCGGCGAAGACATTGCCCAGGCCCTGGCCCTGATGGGCGTCCGGCCCGTGTGGGATGGTCCCAGCCGCCGTCTGGTGGATCTGGAGATTATTCCGCTTTCCCTATTGGGGCGCCCGCGAGTTGATGTGACCCTGCGCATCTCCGGTCTGTTTCGGGATGCTTTTCCCCAGCTGGTGCGTTGGGTAAATACCGCCTGCCAGCTGGTGGCTAATCTCAACGAGCAGGAGGCTGACAATCCCCTGGCTGCTGCCGCCAAGCGCGAGGGCCATGCTTCCCGGGTCTTCGGTTCGGCGCCTGGGGCCTATGGCGCGGGCCTGCAGGGGTTAATCGATAGCGGCCACTGGGAGAATCGCGGCGATTTGGGTGAAGCCTTTCTGGCTTGGAGCAGCTGGCGTTACGACAGTGAGGCGGGCAGCGAAGGGGGCCTGGCGGTCGCCGGCGACCGCCAGGGGCTGGAGCAGCGACTTGCCACGGTGCAGGTGGTTCTCCACAACCAGGACAACCGCGAGCACGACCTGCTTGATTCCGATGACTATTACCAGTTCCAGGGGGGGTTGAGCGCCGCCGTCGAAAAGCTGCAGGGGCGTGCCCCATCCCTGTGGTTTGGGGACCATTCCCGCCAGAGCCGGCCGCGAATGCACCGCATCGAGAAGGAGTTCGACAAGGTACTGCGTTCTCGCCTGCTCAATCCCCGCTGGATCGAGGCCATGGCCGCCCATGGCTACAAGGGTGGTTTTGAGATGGCCGCCAGTCTTGACTATCTGTTTGCCTACGGCGCCAGCACCGGTCGGGTGCCCCAGTGGAGCTATGGGGCCCTCTGCGATAGCTGGCTGGCATCTCAGCAGGTGTTGGACTTTTTGCGCGACTCCAATCCCTGGGCCCTGCGGGACATGGCTGAGCGGTTACTGGAGGCCCATCATCGGCAGCTCTGGACAGTTGCCAAGCCAAGCCAACTGGAACACCTGCGCGAACTGGTGCTCCAGAGTGAGGCCTGGATCGAGAAACGCTGAAGGGAGCCGGCTTTCAGCTGTTGAGGTCCCGGGCCATCGCCTTGAAGGGATCGATGGCACCGGCCCTGGCGGCAGCGCTACCAGGGGCCGGGGTGGTTTCGGTAGTTTCGCTGGCTTTGCGGGGGGCGGCGCCACCGGGTGTGTTTACCGCCAGGGCGGAACCCTTGAGCTTCTGGGCCAGCTGGGAGCTGGACATCTGCTGGGCAAACGTCTTCTTCACCTGCTTGGGGATGCCATCGGTGAGGGACACCTCAACGGTTTCCTCCAGGGGAGTACCGGCCAGGCCGGGGGTCATCTTCTGGAGATTGGCCTCCATTGAGGCAACCTCGGCCACCATCTCCTTATCGCCGGGGCTGTCGGCGTTGCCTGGGAAGGTGCGGCGGATGGTGTTAGA
>Ga0209298_10000728_pt1 | contig 21900 bp, 19 predicted proteins | sample S_140806_EF_Meta_FD_187325 | JGI IMG/M metagenome (GOLD analysis project Ga0209298, IMG submission 187325) | Freshwater microbial communities from Lake Simoncouche, Canada to study carbon cycling - S_140806_EF_MetaG (SPAdes) (version 2) | ecosystem: Environmental > Aquatic > Freshwater > Lake ...
TGGTTGGTTGGTTGGTTGGTTGGTTGGTTGGTTGGTTGGTTGGTTGGTTGGTTGGTTGGTTGGTTGGTTGGTTGGTTGGTTGGTTGGTTGGTTGGTTTGGTTGGTTGGCAGAAAACTTCAAACCGATGTCGAAACCGGCACAAGCATGCTTTTGTCGGTCAGTGACCGAAAAATTGTTGCTAGAACTTTTGACGAGTCGGCTGATTGGTTTCAACACGCTTCCGGTTGAGTTTTGGAAAAAAGTCTGCGCGTCATACAAGTGTTGGCCGTCTGACAATTTCAGGTGTGGAAGAAAGTAATAGCCGCGCCTTGACGACCTTGGCGGTCATGACGACGATGATGGTTACCCCAAAAACCACAACCGTGAAGCTTGGCGTGCAAGCAACCAGCAGCGAGGAGGCATGCGCATGGAAGGTTTGCTTGCTTTCAAATCTGGACAAAACGCTGACCAATCTGACAGCTGAGAAGTCGACCAGCGGTGTTCAAGTGATGGTTTGGCCTTCTTCGGGTGCCGACGAGATCGGCGAGTGGCTTGAAAGCAACACTGACGCGGTGTCCCAGTGGCTGGACAACAAACAGAACGATGTCTTGAAAGCGCTCTCGATGGACGTTGAGACACAAGCAAGTGACAGTGATAGTGACTTGCCGGACTTGTAAAATGCGTCATAACTTACTGAACAACATGGTTGGTTGGTTGGTTGGTAGGTTGGTTGGTTGGTTGGTTGGTTGGCTGGCTGGTTGGTTGGTAGGTTGGTTGGTAGGTTGGTTGGTAGGTTGGTTGGTTGGCTGGTTGGCTGGTTGGTTGGTTGGTTGGTTGGTTGGTAGGTTAGTTGGTAGGTTGGTTGGTTGGTTGTTTGGTTGGTTGGTTGGTTGGTTGGTAGGTTGGTAGGTTGGTTGGTTGGTTGTAATTTCAAACCGATGTCGAAACCGGCAACAACACCAACATACCAACCCTCCAACCTTTCGACCATTCAACAAAACCAACCTTTCAAAAAAACAACACCTCACAAAGCATCGAGTACGACTATTGCCAGGCCAGACGTTCAGTCGTTCAACATATGTTGCACAACCCATGGAAGCTTGCAAGGTACTAAACTGGGCCGAGCAGCCCGACCAACTCGTCTGGCATGGCTGACAAAACCAGCCCGACCAACTCGTCTGCCATGGCTGACCAAACCAACCAAACCAGCCCGACCAGCCCGACCAGCCAAACAGACCAAACAGACCAAATTAACCAACCTGACAAACCTGTTTGGCAACAAGCCTCTCAAACACGGTTCAGCAAGGCTGCACAACAATGGTGGCGCTGCCTTGCCGAGCATCCCGGGCTTGGCAACATCATATTCGACCAACCTGGTCGCAGTGAAATAGTCGACGAGTGCCTGACAATGCTGCACAGACTTGACACCAACCGGCTGGTAGGCCGCAACAACCGCTGCATTTTGGGCGCCAGGCGAATCGGAAAGACTTGCCTGTTCAAAAGCTTGGTTTGCCTGAACTCGGTGCTGAGCGCCAACACCGTGTCGATTTATGTCGACCACACTGTCAAGAACCTGAGCTCGGTGATCGTCGACAGCCTTTGCGCTCGCTACGAGATGATGGCCAAGGCTGTCTTGCTTGCCGACAAACACTTTGGGCCGAACTGGACCGACTCTATTGAAAAGGTTCTGCGCTTTCTCGAGCTCACCGAGAAGCGAGCCTTTGTCGTGCTGGACAACATCGACAGCTTGTACTCTAGAGATGCAGGCAGCAACGATGTTTTGCGACAGCTTGTGATGCTCGGTGAGAACACGCGGCATGTCTTGGTGTACCTGGTCGGCACAAGTTCCAAAGCTCGCGTTCTGGTGACTGCCAGGCTGGCCGGGCCAGAGCGCGCCAAGTACCCGTGCTACACCGGCGTCTCGCTAAACAACACCAAGTACGTGTTCCGAGTCCAGCGAGCCCTGCAGCTGGACCGCCAAGGCTTTCAAAGCCTGCTTGGCCAGAAAGCCGTTGGCTGCGAGCTGAGTGAGCTGAGCAAGTTGTATGTTGGATTTGGCGGCCAGTTTTGGGCTGACCAGATGAGCAGCAAGCTGCAAGCCGTCGAGAAAAACAGCCCGGCGTGGTGTTGCCTGGGCGCTTTTTGGCACCTCTTGGTCAGCACGCGTCCGTGGCTATTGACGTACTTCCATAGAGACGCGTTTTGCGTCTTTGGCAACGACCAGTTGGAACTGGACTTGGCAGATGTGGTTGGCTTTGCAGCAAAGGCTGGCCACCAAGTTGACAAGTCTGTGCTCTACGAGCTCAGCGACCAAGGCGTGCTTTACTTTGACGACCAGCGCTGGTCGGCCAAGCTGTCGCTGGTGCATGCCTGCCACATTCCTGCCTTCGAGGCGGTTGACTGGTCGGCAAACTGTTAGTTACTCCACAAAGTAAGTCATTTCTGCTTGTAGTTCGCTGGTGCATGCAATTGCGTTGCCGCAAGGTTTCCGGCCAAACGCCAGCAGGTCAAGCCTGCGAATCTTGTTGACCAGCAGGTGTTTGAGTTTGTGAATCTTGGCTTTCAGGCTGGCCATGCTTTCTTGGTCGTCCAGCCAGATCTGAAAGAATTTGAGGCCAGTTGCAGCAAAATTCACAATACGGTGCGGCCGCTTAGGCAGACAACGGTACCGCATCCAGCAGTCACCGAGTGTCATTGGAAAGCCGGGCCCGGAACAAATGTCAAAGTCTGCAGTGCCGAACCGGTCCTCCAGGACTTGCCGAATAGACAACTTGTCCTCAAACAGCACGGTCTCGCCGAACTGGTCGGACCAAACATCGACAAGCCATGTGACCGAGCGCATGTTGTTCCTAGGAGCGCACAGAGGAAAGCCGCGCCAGACACGATCGAACTCGACGCCCGGCATGGCTCTGCGACAGGCAGCTTCCACGTCGTTGGTTGCCAGCTCAGCGCGGTTCATGCCAATGTCCACCTCGATGCTGTCGTCGTAACCCAGCCGGCAAGATTTAGGCACCTCCACCGAGAACCGCACTGGTACCGACAAAACAGGCATTTGATCGACTGTGTGGTCGGTGTCGGCAGTGTCGACAGCCCCATCGGTTGTGACAGCCCCGTCGGTGATGATGCCAGCCTGCTCAGCAGTGTTGGTGTTGTTGACAAGGCCTGCCTCACCACTGGTTGTGGCGGCTTCGAACGGCATGATGGCTTGTTCGGACATTTGCGAGCTGTCGGTTGGCAGTTTTTCGCTGAAAGTGCTATCAACTAACAAAGCGAACACGAACAAGCGGTTGTCGTCGTTGCCAAACGTGATGTTGGTCAGCGCCAGGCAGGCTTGCCCAACCAGTGAAGCAGACTCGTTGCAGAGCACACCAACTAGCGCTTCGACGCCACCTTTTTCGCACACGACTTGTTGGTCTATATTGCTTTTTGCAAGCTACAAGCCACCAAGCCAACAAACCAACAAACCACAAATCCAAGCCTGTTTTGTTCTGGTTGTGTTGTGGTTCCGGTTTGTCGGTTTGTCGGTTTGTCGGTTTCAATTTATGTTTGTATCAAGTTTGTGACATTACTTGGCTATTTCAAATGCCAAAGATGACTTTCATGCCCAAGTCGGGCTAGCAGTGCCTCACATGCTCTTCCAGCTCAGAGCTGGTCGTCATGGGCTGCCACAATCCCGCCAGGTTTAATGTCGCTTTGACCTGCCTGGTCGGTGTTTTTGCACCAAAATGCCAGACAGTGAAAGAATCGCTCGAAAACCACCTGCGCGAGCACATCGCCTGCACCAGCCTTGAAGAACCTGCCATGGTTGTCGGCCTCGCAAGCGATCCTGGAGAGCACTATGAGAACTTTCTCCTGCAACCCAGTCGGCTGGTCGCTCTGCTGTCTCACCAGCTCGACAAGCACCTCGACTGCGCCAGCCTCAACGCACTTGACCATGTTGTCCGCGTCCTCGATTATGTAGCGCAGCACCATGCAGGCTCGCTCCAGCAACCCAGCCGGATGGGCACCATGCTTGAAGATGTCCACCAGAGCCTCGACGCCGCCAGCCTTGCCGCACCTGACCTTGTTGTTCACGTCGAGAGTCATGCTGGCCAGTGCCGAGCACGCTTGCTCCAAGAGCCCAGCTGGATGGCAGTTATTTTTTAGCAAGGCTACTATGGCCTCGACTCCGCCGGCTTGGCTGCACCTGACCTTGTTGTCCACGTTTTTGAACAAGACGCTGCTCAGCGCCAGGCAGGCCTGCTGCAGCAGCCCGACAGGCTGGTCGACATGCTTGACGACCTCCACCAGAACTTCGACGCCGCCAGCCTTGCCACACCTGACCTTGTTGTTCACGTCGAGAGTCATGCTGGCCAGTGCCGCGCACGCTTGCTCCAAGAGCTCAGCTGGATGGCAGTTATTTTTGAGCAAGGCTACTATGGCCTCGACTCCGCCAGCCTCAACACACTTGACCATGTTGTCCGCTTTCTTGATGTTTTGCAGCACCATGCAGGCTAGCTCCAGCAACCCAGCCGGATGGGCGCCATGCTTGACGAGCTCCACCAAGGCCTCGACGCCACCAGCCTTGCCGCACCTGACCTGGTTGTTCACGTCGAGAGTCATGCTGGCCAGTGCCAAGCACGCTTGCTCCAAGAGCCCAGCTGGATGGCAGGGCTTTTTGAGCAAGTCTACTATGGCCTCGACTCCGCCAGCCTCAACACACTTGACCATGTTGTCCGCGTCCTCGATGATGTTTTGCAGCACCATGCAGGCTAGCTCCAGCAACCCAACAGGCTGGTCGCCATGCTTGACAAGCTCCACCAAGGCCTCGGCGCCGCCAGCCTTGCCGCACCTGATTTTGTTGTTCACGTCGAGAGTCATGCTGGCCAGTGCCGAGCACGCTTGCTCCAAGAGCCCAGCTGGATGGCAGGGCTTTGTGAGCAAGGCTACTATGGCCTCGACTCCGCCGGCTTGGCTGCACCTGACCTTGTTGTCCACGTTTTTGAACAAGACGCTGGTCAGCGCCAGGCAGGCCTGTTGCAGCAGCCCAACAGGCTGGTCGCCATGCTTGACAAGCTCCACCAGCACTTCGACGCCACCAACCTCGCCACACGTGACCCGGTTGTTTGCGTTTTCGTTTGTGATGCTGGCCAGCGCCAGGCAGGCCTGCTCTGCCAGTTGGTCGTAGTACTTGGCGAGCTCCACCAAGGCCTCGACGCCGCCAGCCTTGCCGCACTTGGCCTGGTTGTCCACGTTCTTGAACGTTGTGCTGGTCAGCGCCTTGCAGGCGTGCTCCAGCAGCCCGACTGGGTGGTCCTGTGTAAGCAGCTTCACTAGCTGCTGGACACCACCAGCCTTGCCGCACTTGTTCTGGTTGTCCACGTTGTGGAGCACAACGATGGTCAGCGCCTCGCAGGCATGCTCCAGCAGCCCAACCGGGTAGTCCTGTGCAAGCAGCTTCACCAGCTGCTCTACACCACCAGCCTTGCCGCACTTGTTCTGGTTGTCCACGTTGTCGACCACAACGATGGTCAACGCCTTGCAGGCGTGCTCCAGCAGAACAACCGGGTAGTCCTGTGCAAGCAGCTTCACCAGCTGCTCTACACCACCAGCTTTGCCGCACTTGTTCTGGTTGTCCACGTTTTTGTACGTGGCACCGATCAGCGCCTTGCAGGTTTCCAGCATCACAACCGGAAGAACCGGAAGGTCGCCATACTGTGTAAGCACATCAACAAACTCCTCGACATCAGCCTTGGCGCACTTGACCTGGTCGTGGTTGGCAGCGTTTGTTTCAACTGGGTCTGGGTCATGCTTGACAGACATGTTGCCGCCTTGTTGGCCAAGTATTGCTTTTAAACGACTTGGCAACTTTGCTGTTCGAACGAACACTGATTATGTTGTATTATGTTGTTTTTCGTTTCGCAAAGCAAAGTTAGCCAAAATGTGTTTTACGAACCATATGTGTTCCAAGCAATGAAATCGTGTAGCTTGTTTCGCATATCGAACGATTGAAAAAGTTGTTTCACGTTGTGAGTCGGTGAAGGCTGTCGTCCGACAGTATTTTTGTGTTGGTCCATATAGCTTTCCAACGAGTGCAGCACTTGTGCAATGCAACAACACAAATAACAAGCCAGCAAGCCTGCAAGCCAGCAAGCCTGTTGGTTTTTTGACTTGGTTCTTTTGATTTTGGTTTATATGTTTGCAAAGTTTGTATTACTATTATAAATAGAGTCAAACATGAAGCGTCTTGTACAACTTTGCAAGCAGTATGAACAGCAGCACCAGAAAAGCAGGCTGCTGCGGCAGTTCGTCAAGTTCTGTGCAAGCAAACAGTTGCTGACTGGCGGCACAAACACACCCCAGACGCCAGGATACTCCCAACCAGCCCAACCAGCCCAACCAGCCCAACCAGCCCAACCAGCCCAACCAGCCCAACCAGCCCAAACTGGCCAAACAGGCCAAACTGGCCAAACAGCCCAACTGCGCACGCCTGCCAAGCTAAAAGCCACACCGCAAGATGAGGCAACGCCGCCAACCGCCGAAGCCACTGACCAAGTAGAGCAGCAAGAGCCGGAAACAGATACGTCTGAATTGTTGGACCAGTTGGACATGAGCCAGTTCGACATTCACTGCGGAGTGCACAAGTTTGTCGTCGTGCCCGTGCCAGAAAACCACCACATGTGGGAAGTTTTGATGCAAATATTGAACATGAACGACCATGCCAACAAGGTGTTGATGGTTCAGCGTCAAATGAAATTTTACCAAGGTGCCAGAATCGCAAACCAGTTTCGCGGTAAACTGAAATTCATCCAGCTGCCACCGATTCAACAAACGTCTATCCACGTGGTCGTCTTGAAAAAACTGCTCAATGTCGTCATGTCAAATAGCTACACAAAGTCGTCTTGCCCGGATCTGGCCATTAAAATAGCAACCAGAGTATTTGGCGAAAGCCAGATTCGGCCAGACCAGCCAGACCAGCCAGACCAGCCAGACCAGCCGGACGACAAGCGGTTGCGTTTTGGTGAGTCACCATCGCGGCGCCTGTTTGACCACCCAGCTGGCCTTACTGGTCCAATTCGTCCAACGGGTACAACTGGTTCGGTTCGTGCAGTTAGTCTGGCTGGGGCTGTTCAAAATGCCCAGTCTGCCCAGTCTGCCCGGTCTGTCCAACCAACCAGGTTTGGAAAGCCTGCAAAACGATCTAGATCTGCAATTTATGATGGTCAATCGAGCATTCCAGCTGTCCAGTTGGTGCAACCTGGCGCGCACATTTTGCAAGGTAGAGAGCATGAAGTAGCTTGCAGTTTGGTTCTGAAGCTGCGCACTGGCAGACTGGCCGACATGCTTGGCTTGCGCTGCAACGTAAATTTCAGGCGTGCAGACCTAAACCAGCAAAAGATGAGCATTCTGACGCTGATGCGCGACGTCATGCTGGGTGTCGCCGAGCTGCAGGCCGCACGTGTCATGCACGGCGACCTGCACAGCGAAAACGTTGCTGTGATTGACTACTCTGAAAACAAACGCATGCAGATTATTGATTTAAACGAGGCAGTCATTTTGAACGACGACTGCTTGTTTGCAATGAAAGCCAGCGCTAGCAGACTGCCCGAATGGTTGCTGAGGAACCCGCTGAGGTGGTTGTTTTTCGACAAACTTGGCACTGACGAAGCGAGTAACAACAACGTACATGCCGAGTTTGCCAAACATGCCAGCTGCATGGACATTTACACGTTCTTTGTTAGTTGCTTGGCCAAGTTCATTGACAAATCACCTCTGTCTGTCTGGCTGAAAACAGTCATGCTTCGATGCAAGTCTACGATGACGTCGATATTGGGTGTAGACATTGCATCCGTCAACTACCGCGTCGGCACACACGACATGGAGGACAAAACTAACAAGCATATCGAGCCTGTGACGAACTGGTTTGTCGACAATAAGCTGTTTGTCTTTGAAATGCCAGCAGAATGTGCAAACATCATGTGGCGCGAAATGCAAGCACTGTCCAGATCGTCCAGATCGGCCAGTTCGTCCAGTTCGTCCAGTTTTACTGGTATGTAAGCAGTTATCAAACCTGGCTTGACTGGTTTAACTGGTTGGCTGGTCGGATGGTTTGGCTGGTTTGACTGTTTGGCTGGTTGGCTGGTTGGCTGGTTGGCTGGTTGGCTGGTTGGCTGGTTGGCTGGGCTGGCTAGTTGGCTGGGCTGGCTAGTTGGCTGGTTGGCTGGTTGGCTGGTTGGCTGGTTGGCTGGTTGGCTGGTTTGCCGGTTGGCTGGTTGGCTGGTTTGCCGGTTGGTTCGGATAGCATCCACTGATGATGTTGCGCAACCGAAACATCACCACTGTCGGCATCGTCATCATGGTAACCCATCCGGGTTCGCCACAATGTGTAATCCCAGGCGACTGTAATGCTCTTCGAGCCTTGCTCGGACTGACGTGTCTGGTTGATCTGGTTGATTTGGTTGTTCTGGTTGGTCAGACATGTTGCACAGAAGTGTTTTGGGTTTGTTGGTGGTTTGGCTGGCCTGGTTGACTTGGTTGGCCTGGTTGGTAGTGTTTGACAAACTTTCAGCAATATTGTTAAACAGTGAACATTGTTTGGTTTTAAATTTGTATTACATGACACTGCAGTACTGCTGCAAACCAGCCAACTTGCGTCTGGCGCGAAGTAATGAGGCTGGTGGTAGAGCTGTCCGGAAAGCCTGCAAATCAAATTGAATCCAGCGGTCGGTGTTTGTGTTATTAACCAGACGAACAGCACAGAGTTCGTGGATGTACTTGTTGGTGATCAGCACGCCTTTGAACTTTCTGGCATTGTTGAAATCTTTGTGTTTTTCCAGTACGTTGAAGAATGCCTGCAGTAGTTCGGGCAGCTGGTAGTCCAGAGCTGTAAACTCCACATGGTATGCATCCCAAGGTGCTTCCAGAAAGCAAAGCTCGCCTTGCTCACCTTGCAGGTGTGATTGCTCAATCTTTTTAGCAATCTGCTTTTCTGTTGGAAACGAAGTGCATTTGCGCAGCGCTTGGTTCGTCTGGTGCGTGTGGTGCGTCTGGTGCGTGCATGACGTATGGTTAACAGTGCAGTTTGGCTTGGAAGATGCTTTTTTGTGCATTAGTTTATTCAAAATGTTTGCTAAATCATATGATGCTTGACTGTCACGTATCAGCATACCAATTTTGGTCAGATTACCAAATCCGGATTGTTTGCTTGGTTCGCTTGGTTTGCATGGTTTGCATAATTTGGCATGTTGACCAGCCTGTGATTGACTAGTTGCAGTCCGTTTGGCACGTCGCGGTTGCGAACCATTTCCGACGCCTCAAAGTTCGAGCCAGACACAGTCATGTCAATCTGGTTTGCAACATCAAAGTACACAATTTGGATAGGCTGGTTGGGCTGGTTGGGCTGGTCGGGCTGGTTGGGCACCAGACCGCGAAACACACCTGCACAGTCGGGCAAACGATGCTCGTCAAAGCAACCAGCCTGCCACAAAAACACCTGGTCGTAGTGCACTCCAACAGCGCGCGCCAGCAAACCAATGAGCTGGTCGTGCTGTTCACCCACCGGCAAGTCGTAAAAGTCAAACGACACCTCGAGCTCCACACAAAAACAGCCAGCTTGCTTACCCACACAATACACGACTGCCATTTTTTGCTACTAGTTGGTTGTTTGCACCACCGGGCTGGTTGGTTGGTTGGTTGGTTGCACCGCCGGTTTGGTTGGTTGCACCGCCGGTTTGGTTGGTTGCACCGCCGGTTTGGTTGGTTGGGTTGTTCAGTTTTGGGTTTGACAGACTCGCATCATATGTTGTATTTTAGCAACAACTTTGTATTTCAGCTTTTAAAAAGCAACACAATATTCTAACCATACTAACATTTCAAACCAATCAACTAATCAACTAATCAACTAATCAACCAATCAACCAATCAACCAATCAACCAAACCAAGCTTTGATGGATCCGACCATTTCGGCAATTCTGGCCATGAAAAGCACGCTGATAGCAGATCCAACCAACCAAGTTGACCAGTCCTATTTGCAAGCTTGCCTGGACGCGCTCAACAACCAGCAAGCTAGCCAGTCCTTCGCCAGCAACTCGCCAATCAGCTCGGCAACTGCTTCCAAGTGCGACCCGACCGCGCTGATACGCCTGTCCGGCACCAAGCAGTTCGGCGACCAGGCCCGCCAGGCACTTGCCAGCATCAACTTGCCGTTCATGCCCAAACACCTGTCCGACCAACAAGGCTGCCAGCTGAAGCTGACGCTCAGCAACAACCAGCTGTTCAAGCTGCACGCCCACCAGATAGACGCTTTAAAGTACCTGCAAAACATAGCCAACGAAAAGCAGCTGCACAACATGTGCGGCGCAGTGGCGGTGCTCAGCATGGGTCTGGGCAAAACAGTGGTCGCGCTGCTCCACGCCATGATGCTCAGCAAAGCCAGCATGGAGCTGCCAGGCAAGCAGGCCTTTCCCAGCTTGATTGTTGCCAGCAAGTCGGTGGCCGACATGTGGTTGGTCGACGGCTTCGAAAAGTTCCTGCTGAATGCCAAGACGCTGTGGCTGCACTCCAGCAACAAGCAGCTCAGCCTGGACGAGCTGGACCGCCAGCAGATCTTGAAGTACGACTTTGTGCTGACCACCTACGACGTGGTGATGCGCACTGCCGACAAGCACAGCGAGGTCATGCAGCACGTTCTGGAGTTCGGCCAGGCCAACACCTGGGGCGAGAACCCAAACGCCGTCAAGCAGGTCCACGCCAGGAAACGCCAGCATGCCAACCAGCCGAGCTGGACTGGCGCAAAGCTGATCTTCGGCACGCCGTGGGAGTGCGTCGTCTGCGACGAAAGCCAGCGCTTTGCCAACCCCAAGACCAAGATCTTCCAGGCAATCATGGCAGTCTACGGCCGGCACAAGCTGTGCCTGACCGGCACGCCCATCCGCAACTTCGCCACCGACATGTGGTCGCAGCTGAGGTGGCTGGGCTACACCGGCATCTGCCAGGCCAGCCAGTGGCGGCCCCACTACATGGAAGCCCACAAGCTGTCGACCAGAGTGCTGGTCGTCGACGCAGAAGACACCCAGATCGTCATGCCCAAGTGCCAGCACGTCACGCACAGCGTGCAGCTGACCGAGATCGAGCGCCAGGTGTACACCTTCCTGAAAGAGCAGGTCAAAGTCGCGCTGGACCTGTCGGCAGTGGCGCACCTGGAGTACATCTGCGTGCTGGCGCTGTTCACAAGGCTGCGCCAGTGCTGCATCGCGCCGCACCTGCTGACCAAGTCCGACGTCGACGCCGAGTCGTATGTCGGCAAGGTGATGCAGAAGATGCACCAGAACCACCAAATGGCCAGCTTTCTGCTGGACAAGAGTCTGTCTGGGCTGGCCAGCACCAAGATGACCAAAATAGCAGAAATCATCCAGCATGTGCACACCAACCTGCCTGGCGACAAGATCCTGGTGTTTTCCATGTGGGTGTCTGTGCTGCAGCTGGTCAGCCAGGCGTGTCAGTCCAACAAACCCAACCAGACTGGCAAGCCAATAAATCCAATCCAGTTCGAGATGCTGCACGGCCAGACCAGCGACCGCCAGGCAGTGCTGCGCAGGTTCAAGACCGACCCGGCATGCAAGGTGTTGTTTGCCACCTACGGCGTGGCGGGCGAGGGCCTGAACCTGGTGGAAGCCAACCATGTGATTTGCGTCGAGCCGTGGTGGACCTACGCGGTGCAGGACCAGGCCATCGCCAGAGCAGCCCGGCCGGGCCAGACCAAGACCGTGGTGGTCCACCGCGTAGAGGCCGAAGAAACCATCGAGCAGCGCATCCTGGCGCTGTGCGACCAGAAGCGCGCAGTCGCGCAGAGAATGCTCAGCTCGGCTGGCCGGCTGGCCAACCCGGTTGCCAGCACGCCGCGCATCGGCTTCAGCGACATGGTCAGGTTACTGTCGTAAATATTATTATTATTAAAATGCTTCGTCGTGCATGCCGATTGTGATGATTGCCATGTTGCTGCATTCGAACCAGGCGTCGTTGGACAGCTTGACCAGGAACTTGGTGCTGGACGACTTGCTTGCCTGGAGAAGAACGCTGACCCAGACGTGGTCGTCCAGTTGCACGATCTGGGCAGAGTAGTTGTGCTCCAAGTTGGCAGTTCTGCGCCGAACGGCTGGCCAGCTGACTGTGGCAGCCAGCGCAGCTTCCAGCGCCGGCCAGAACGGCGAGTAGTCTGCCAGGCTCGTCACTGCCACAAATTCTGCTCCTGCCGAGTAGTCGAATGGCTCGCAGATTCGCTTGGTCCACTGCTGCTGCTGCTCCAGCGAGTATGCCAGCATTTTGGGCGAGAGCAGCAGCCGCAGCGGCTTTTTTGCTTCAACCCAGCTCGTCAGAGCATCTGCCACACCAGACGAACCAGACGAACCAAACGAACCCGACGAACTGGCCAGGCAGGCGCGCAGCAAGCAGTGCAGCGTCGTGCCTGGCCGGCAGGACTTGCAGCCTGCCAGCCGCGCGAGCTGTACAGGCTGCGACTGCGCATAATCTGGTTGGTCTGGTTTGTCCAGACCAACGAATCCAAAAGGATCGCCAATTTCCCAAAGAGTTTGGCTGTCAAACTGGTGGTCAAACTGGTCAGCCATCTGGTCGTCGAACTGGTCAGCCATCTGGTGGTCAAACTGGTCAGCCATCTGGTGGTCGAACTGGTCAGCAAAACTTGTAGCAAGTGTTATTTGCATCCACCAACTTGCATGACTCGTTGCAGCGTTTGTGGCGACAAAATGTCAGCCACAACTGCCATCGTGGTGAATTGTGTTCTTGTTTGTTGGTGGCTTGTCAAAACATACCGACATGATTAAAAGTTGTATTTAAGCCTTTACAACCAGGTACAGTTGACTGGGTTTCCAGCGCTTCAGGTCAAACAGCATGCCGAAAAAAGTAGTCGAGCAAGTAGAGGCCACAATGTCGCAAACATCAAACACATCGCGGATCGAATCCAGCCGGGCAAACGTCACGAATTGGCCAAACGTGCGGTATCTTGCTCGCTGGACAGCTCGGACGACTCGGTCCACCAATTGCACGTTTTGGTTGTGTTGGTTGTGTTGGTTGTGTTGGTTGTGTTGGTTGTGTTGGTTGTGTTGGTTTTGTTGGTTGTGTTGGTTGTGCTGGTTGTGCTGGTTGTGCTGGTTGTGCTGGTTTTGTTGGACGTCCAGACACGCTTGGAGCACATGCTTCATGTCTTGCGAGGCTAAAATGCCAGCTTTGCGCTTTGCTTGCTGAAGAGCTGCTTGGTCCTGGTGCACAAAGCCCAGCCGCTCGTAGTAGGTCGGCTTGTTGCGCAGCAAGTTCAAGACGCCCAGATCAACCTGGTCAACCATGGCGCTGTCCCAGACGTGCATCACAAACTGCTGTTTCTGTGTTTTGGCAAACGCCAAGCCCATCCGAAACACAAACGTTCCAGAGCAAGTCGCGCTCTTTTTCAAGCAGCACAGACCTATGCTTTTATCAGCAAAGAACACCATCTCTAACCGTTTCTTGGTGGCATCGCGAAACACATACCTGCAAGCATCTGCTTGCAGTGTTGCTTCAACTGTAAATGTCGTGTTGTTGTATGTAAAGTGTTGCATGCTTGACAGTTGACAGTTGACAGTTGATGGTTTGACAGTTGATGGTTTGACAGATTGATGGTTTGATGGTTGACAGTTGATGGTTTGATGGTTTGATGGTTTGACAGTTGATGGTTTGACAGTTGATGGTTTGATGGTTGAAAATGGCTAGTTGCATGTTTGATGCTTTTTGCAGAAAGGCAACATATGATTGGCAAGAACGCATTTGTGAGTTATGCGTTGGCGTTTGGTGCGTTGGTGCGTTTGGTGCGTTTGCTGCGTTACTGCAATCCATGAATTGTGCAACTTTTGGCAAGCATTGAAGTCGTTTCTGATATTGCTTTGAAATGTCAAGCCGGAACCATTTGAGCAGCAAGCAGCTGGCTGGGTTTGTTGACACATTGGTGCATCAACCAGGCGTCAACACATGGATCAAAGATGTGGAGTTGGCTGCCAACAAGTACTTTGGCATGGTGGTGGCGCCTTGCGCTTTGCGGTACGTCATAAAAAAGAAATTTGTATTTGATGGCCTGATGGCGTCTGGCAAGATTTGCGATCCAATGAATGATCAGCGCAAGATTTGGCGGAAAGGATTTGTTCTCGACTGCTGCCTGGCCACAACCGGCCATGCAGGCGATGGCACTGACATCCACGACGGTGGCGGTGGTAGTGGCAGCGACGGTGGTGGCAGCGACGGTGGTGGCAGTGGTGGCAGCGACGGTGGTGGTGGTGGTGGTGGTGGTGGTGGCAGCGACAGTGGTGGCAGCGACAGTGGTGGTGGCAAGCGTGGCTTGCCAACTGGTGACCAGATTGGCGACCAGTCGGACGAGCCGCCTGCCAAACGGCTTGGTCAGTTGGATCTGACGGCCGACATGTCGGCCTGGCGCGTGGTCGGCGACGCAATCACCAACTCTGCATTGTCGTTCAGTCTCACAGAGATGTGTGCTGGCATCAGCTACGTTGACCTGAACCTGTCGCCTGGCATCGCCGCCAAGCTTGGTGAGGCTGGTGTCTGCAAAACAGCCAAGATTGTCAAGGCTGTGTACCAGGCCTTGCAGGCTGCCCAGCAAGTTCTTGCCGACAAAAAGTCCAATGATCTCGACCGGATGGGCAGGCACGACTGCATGCCCATCATGGTCAACATCGTCATCTGTGTCATGTGCCTCACTGATTGCAGCAACCTCGGCGTGCTGACCAGCATCCTGACCTGGCTGCCTGCCGTCATGACCAACGCGGCTGGCGTAGACGACATGCACGTCAAGGCCTGCACGCCGACCCAGCTGGCCAGGCTGTGCGCTGCCACAGCAACTGCCTTCAAGCAGTGGGTCAAGATCAACAAGTCGTTCCACGCTGCGCAGCAAAGGCTGAACGACGCCAATGCCTACCACTTGGCTGTCAAGCAGAAAGAGTCGTACGCGCAGCAGCAGTTTACGATTTGCAGGCAGCAATGCTCGGCTGCGCAAGCAGCTGCCGAGCTTGTAAAGCTGCGCAACCCTGACACGCCTGCATCCCGGGTCAGCGGTGCTGAACTGGCTGCAGAGGCTGCACGCGCGTATTGGACCAAGCAAGTAAAGCGCGCCAAGCAGGCCCAGCTTGTCGTCAAAGCTGCCCACCAGGCAGTTGCGTCTGCCAGCCGTAACAAGCTTGGCTTCGACTTTGCAGCCCAACTAGCCAACTAACGATTTATCACTTTGTTTGATGCGGCGAGGTTTTGGTGTCTCGGCTGGCCTGGTACTGGTTTATGCAAATTCGTCCATCAGCTGGTTGAAAGTTGGCAGTTTGCATAGTGACATGCGTTTGCACAGCATGCACAAAATGCCTAGCATGCTAAATCATTGCTGCTTTAAAAACCAATATCCGACCACCAACCCACCAACCAACCAACCAACCAACCAACCAGCCAACCAACCAGCCAACCAACCAACCAGCCAACAAGCCACCAAACCGTGGTGCAGCCAAACCAGCCAACCAGCCAGAATCAAACAAAAAACAAATCACAAACATGGATGCCAATCGGCTTGACAAGTTGCAGAGTTATGTCAAGCTCCGCACCAAACAGACAAACGTTTTAGCAAACCCGTCCAAAGGATTGTCGGATGACCAGTTTGTAGGCTTGCTTGGCATGATTTGGCGCGAACTTCAAAACTTGGTGTCGGACGATTTTGATCAGCAGGCAGCTTTGGACGGGTGGTCAGGCTTGGCAGCCATTGGTATCCAACAAAGTGAAGACGACTACGAAGAGTGCCTGCAGAGCATAGACAACATACTGGACAAGTTGATGTCTGGCACGCCAACTTGTCAACTTGTTGCAATGCTGTTTATGCAATACATGAATGCAGTGCTTGTCAGCCAACATGCTTACTAGTTTATAATGTGTTTCAAACCGAAATCATTTCGACAATATGGATGGTTGTCTGGTTGGTTGGTTGGTTGGTTGGTTGGTTGGTTTTTGTGTATAGTTTACTTCCAACAAGCCAGCCAACCAACTAGCCAACCAACCAGTTGCTTTTTCAAACAAAAAACAGGTCGAGTCCTTTGAGCTTGGTGCGTTTGATGATGCACCGGCTGCGCGTGTTGGCACGCGCTGTTGGCATGCCAGTTGGTTTGGCGGGGCTGCTGGCAGCAGCATACACCGTGCATGCAACAGACGACGATGCTGCCTTTGAGCGCGCAGGTGTTCGTTTGGCACGGCAAGAATTTTGCAGCCCAGTTGACTACCAAGCGGGTGTGAATACGTTGGTTCAACGCCGGATCGATGCGACGCTCTGCGAGCTGCAGAATCCGTCTTTCAAGGCTGGGCGCTACGTCGTTTTGGAAGGACCAAAAGGCAGCGGCAAGAGCCTTGCAGTTTTGAAAGCGATTGACAAGCGGCGCGGCGTTGTGTACGTCTGCGATCCACCGGCGCACAACTTGCTCTCTGCGATTCTTGAAGCAGCAAGCCCTGAGCTGGCTCGGCTGGCCACAACCACAACCAGTAAGTGTAGCCAGCTCTTCAACTTTTTTTGGGCTGCCAAAGAACACCTAGCCGACCAACATCTGCTGCCGCTTCTTGTCATCGAGCTGGAGCGTGCGACGCCCGACCTTGTCGACGCAGTGACCCATCTGGGCAAGTACCTCGCGCCTGTGTGCCGTGTGCTCATCGTGGCGTCCGACGCCCGACTCTCAGCCGATGCTGGGCGTCACGTGTTGCACCTTGGCGATTACTTGCCGGACGAAGCCGAGCAGATACTGCAGACTCGGTACAGTCACGAGCAGATCGCGCACATTATCGCCACCATCGGCGCCAAGCCTGCTGACCTAGCGGTGGTAGTCAGCGATGGATTTGAGGAGCATTGCAAGTTGGTGGAGAACCGTGTTTGCAATGCCACTGTGGATCTGCTGATCGACCACCCAGAGTACAGGCGCTTGCTTGCTGCTCTAGTCGCCCAGCCAAGCATGAACTTGACGGACGCGTCGAGTTTGGTTGGTGTGTCGTCCGAGAGAATCATCAGCGACTGCGCTGGCGTCCTCTCTGTCGATCTAGAGAACCTCACGGTCTCTGCGTCGCCAGCAGTGGCGATTGCAATGACCAATTTTCTGAGCTGCTAATTTACTGCTTAGATACGTGCAGTAGCGAGCAGCACAAACAAACCTGTCGAACCTGTCGAACCTGTCAAACCTGTCGAAACTGTCAAACCGTTCAAACGTGTTGATCAACCAACTATGTGACACATGGTGCAACCAAAACTCTGCTGCGAAAGTTTATAACGATTACAGCAATTTTACCGAATCGACAAGCTTGGAAAGTTCATGTACAGTGCATGGATTGAAAGGTTTGATTGGTTCAGATGGTTTGATGTGGTTGGTCAGATTTGTCGGATTGGTCAGATAGTGAGGCTTGGTTGGCTGGTTTGGAATCGCTTTGTTGAAGAACAAGCTGTTCTGCCCGACCAGGCCGTACGGTTGGTCGTAGGGTCGGTCGCTGTTGTTGACCAAGTTCGAAAAGCTGGCCAGCCACATGTAATTGTCAACAACAATCAAGTACTGGCACCTGGTGTCAACTAGGCTGTGAAGCAGCTCGGAGTACAGCTGCTTCCTGGCTTGCATCAACCCACTGTGCAGGCTTTGCGCGGAATCAAAACGTGGCTGAAAGCCAACGTATGTTAACACTAGGTCTGCTGAAACCAGCTTTGGCAAGTCGGTTATGCGCTGAACAAGCACTTGGCTGCCAGGCACCACGCCAAGTGAGTCGCAGGCTTGGCGGTTGACACGAATCTCTGACTGCTTGACATGCTCGCTGGGCAGCAGCCTGAATGCAATGTGGTTGATTGTGACGTACTGGCCCAGCTGCTTAAAGTTTTCCAGGCTTGTCCACACACTGTGCAGACAGTCTGTGCAATCGGTGTCAACAGTCAGCAAGCTGCCGTCTGGCAGCTTTGGCGGCAGGTTATGAATGGCAGTCGTATCTGGACAGTATAGCAAGCCAGATTGCAGTCTAAACTCGTGGTTGTTGTGCCAGAACAAACGCATGTGGTTTGGTTGCTTGCATGGGTGGTTTATCAAGGTAAAACTAATCGTTGCAGCGTATCCAGTATGCTGGCTGTGAACTGGCACGACTTTAAAGTCATGGTATCCTACCAGATGCATCGGAAAGTTGAGTTGCAGGCTGTACTGCTGACCATCTGGCTGACCAACCAAGCTCTTGTATGTCTGGCCGCCGATATTTATCCAGAACGGCTTGTCAGACTCGATGCGGTTGATGACACATCTGCGCCAAGCAAACTGCTGGCCTAGTTCAATGTGTGACGTCTCCATTGCTTGATTTGCACCAGGTTTGTTCGCACCAGCACCACCAGGTCTGGTTTGTCTGGTTTGCCAATTGGTTGCACAGCCGGGTTGGTTGGTTGGTTTGTTTCTGGAAGCAAATGTTAATTATACAAAGCTTGGCAAACGCAGTTTTGCAACCATCCGAGCAAGCAATCACTCGTCTGATTCGTCGTCTGAAACGTTTGATGCCGTGTCGAGCAGAAAGTTGAGAAACTTGTCGACTTCGGCTTTGTTGGCTGGGTAGTCGACCTGGAGCGTCGTGTACCTCCCAAACATCAGGCTATACTCGCCGCCCGAGATGGTAAGCATGTTGTCCTTGATCTCGATTTCGGACAGACTACTGTCTTGAAAACAAAAAAAAGCACGAGCCGGCTTGGCCTTCGAGCATGCTGCGAATAGTGTTGCGCTGTGGTTCGGTTATCTTGCGATAGTTGTCAAGCTCGTTCGAGACGATCATACTCGCAGAGCAAGACTTGTTGCGAATTGCGATCTTGCCGTCTGAACTGCATGGCTTGCGACGGCAGAACGTAAAGTCCATGGCAAAACTTTGCCAAGCTTGCAAAGCAATCAGTTTCTTACACAATTTTGCAAAGTGATTCGATAAATGTTAACCAACCAACCAACCAACCAAACGTCGGTTTGAAACTACCAACCAATCTCGGTTTGAAACTACCCACCGAACGTATGTTTGATGGCCGGCACGTGTTTGCTAGTCCAGCAAGCAAAATCAGCTTTGCGCATCTCCATCCGAAGCAATGTTGCATTGCAACACCAGGACTTGAACCCGAGACCTCCCGGGGATGCTCTACCACTAAGCGACGCGCCTTTCTTGTCTATTGCAACCATGTACAACAAGTACACTCGACCTGGTATACCATTCTATATGGATTTGTCGCTGCATGTCGTGTCCTTTTGTTGCTTGTCAACACTATTTGCTTGCTGCTCGTCACACAAAGGTGGAAGTGTCACAGCGTAATGGACAGTGTGGCACGGTGTGCCGTCACGCAGCGTTTTGATGTTGTTATGCTCATCGCGATCAAGGTTTTTTCCAACGTATCGGAACGTTGGGTTGCCCAGATTTGCCTGGTCCATTGTTGTCGACGTTTTAGAAAACTTGGCAACAGCGCTTGCAAATTTAAACAAGTTGACAACATGTAGCAACCACGCTGATATGGTAAACCAACTATGTTTGAACATATGTTTCGCGGCTGGCCAAAACTGGGAGTATCCCAACCAGTCAAAGACACTTAGCTGCGGCGTTGAGAGTCTGACAGAATCTTCATGAAGCGCACAAACAAGTTGGCAAAGTCCAGCACCAGGCTAGCCGAGACGCCAACCTCGTCGGGCTGCTTATTGGCGTACATTTGCTGCGCCACGACGGTGTCGTAAGCAGTCATGCAGGCAAACACCACGACGCCGCCGTACCTGCAACAAACATGTAAAACATAAACAGTTGACAGTTTTGACAAGTTAGACAGCATGGCAGCATGGCAGCATGGCAAAATGGCAAAGTTTGACAGGTTGGCAAGGTTGGCAGCATGGCAAGATTGGCAGGTTTGGTGTTCAAACTAGATGCAATACCAACACCATGCAACGCACGTTTCAACGCTGAAAAGTGCATTGGCGAGGTTGTGAAAGCCGCACGCGTACGCTCCTATGCCTGTCAGACTGATGCCGATCATGCCCCAGAGGCTGCCAGCAAGAGCTGGTTGCCACGTCAAGATCTTGTCGCCGGCGCGCTGCGCGTAAAAGAACGCGCCCGACATGGTCAGCACGGTTGCCAGACCCGCCAGAGGCACAGCCATGGGCGCGACTGCCAGCGTTAGGTGCACAGCAGGAGACATCATGATGCCCATCGAGGAGCAAAGCCCAAAGAACGCAGCAGTGCGGCGCTTGTTTTGCTTCAACTCGGTTTGGTTGTCTTTGTTGTCGAACTCGGCTGGGATCTTGTCGAGCGCGAAGGCGCAGGCCAGGCTGCCGACTGTCCCAAACGCCATGTGTGCAACAAACATTTCGGCCGGCATGGTTGCCACGCAGCACAAAGCAGATGTGCCGAGCATCGTGCAGATGCCCGTGCCAGTCGTCTTGAACACCCTGCCCAAAAAAGCATTCAAACCAATCTGACCAATCTGACCAATCTGACCAGTCTGACCAGTCTGACCAGTTGTCTGGTCTGGCTTGTCTGGCTCGTTTTGCTTGTACGGCTGGGTTGCTGGCAGATTTGTTCTGGCACGCCTTGACAAACTGCGCCAACCACTTGGTGCGCCAAGCCAAGATGGTTTGCGCCAACCACTTGGTGCACCAAGCCGAGCAAGCATGTTTTTGGATAGTTTGCGCCAACCACTTGGTGCACCAAGCCGAGCAAGCAAGTTTCTTTTGATGTGTTGATGTATTAAACAAATCCTTGACTTGCATCCACCACTGCTCGTCTGCGCATCATATGATGAATGACCAAATGTCGGTTGGAAACTAGCAACCAGCGTCGCCAGCTTTGTTGGCCAGTTGGGCTGCCAATACAAAGTTGAAGGCAAGCTTTTTGCGGCTGGCAGACGCAAGCGCTTGGTGGGCACGCTTGGCGACAAGCCCAGCCTGTTCGGTGCGCTCTGTGACCAGCTTCCAGTCGATGTCCAAGTTGTACAACTGCTCACCAGATGTCTTGGCGGCTGCCTGGACGGCCAACTGCATGCTAGCATCCTGCTGGCTTTGCTTGGACACCGCGTAGTCGGCCTCGGCGGCCATCCAATGTTGATGCGCAGCTTGGCAGGCTGTGGTAAGACTCTTGAACTGCTTGAAGCAAGCTGTGCCAATGACGCACAACTTGGCCAACTGGTTCGGCGTGCAGGCCTTGACGACGAGCGCGGCTTCCACAGCATGGGTTATGTGGGTTGCCAGCACGTAGTTCGTTATGCGAGCTGGCAGCCAGCTCAGGATGCTGGTCAGCAAGCCGAGGTCGGTGCTAAAGTCTGTGAGGCACATGACACAGATGAAGATGTTGACCATGATGGGCATCATGGGCATGCAGTCGTGCTTGCCCAGCAGGTCGAGATCGCCGACAACTTGCTGGGCGGCATGCAGTGCCTGAAAAGCCGCCTTGACAAGTTTGGCTGGTTTGACTGGTTGACAACCAACCACACCAACCACACCAACCACACCAACCGCACCAACCGCACCAACCACACCAACCGCACCAACCGAACCAAGCTTGGCTGCGATGTCAGGCGCCAAGTTCAGCTCGGTGTAGCTGATGCCCTCACACATGTCTTTCAGACTGAACGACAACGTCGTGTCTCCTGGCTTGCTTGCCATGCGGACAATTGTGTTGCCAACCATGCGCAATAGTAGACCCAGCTGACCAAGCTGACCCAGCTGACCCAGCTGACCCAGCCGTTTGGCAGGCGGCTCGGCACACAGGTCAACAACCTGCTCGTCCGGACCAGTTGATGAGCCAGATGAGCATGTTGGCAGACCACGCTTGCCACCACCGCCACCACCGCCACCACCACTGCCACCACTGCCACCACCGCCACCACTGCCACCACCACCACCAC
>Ga0209298_10000729_pt1 | contig 21898 bp, 14 predicted proteins | sample S_140806_EF_Meta_FD_187325 | JGI IMG/M metagenome (GOLD analysis project Ga0209298, IMG submission 187325) | Freshwater microbial communities from Lake Simoncouche, Canada to study carbon cycling - S_140806_EF_MetaG (SPAdes) (version 2) | ecosystem: Environmental > Aquatic > Freshwater > Lake ...
AATTGACTCGTCCTGCTCGTCGTATGGAACTTTCGAATATTTATGAAGAACAATATTTCTTACGAAAGCATTGCTATTTGTTGTGTCAAGGCCATATAGCTTATAGGCTTTGCCGAATCGTCCGTTATAACTTGCGCCAATGCAATATTTGCCTAAAGATGTGCTTAATGAGTTATTGGCGTTACTGAATTTTAGTTCGCCTTGAACTTCTGTTTCAGAGCCCGATCCATGTGCCACCAAACCTTGATCAATCACTTCGTTTTTCTTTAAATCATAAATGAAAAATCTGTTTTTACCAGAGTGTATCTTCATATCAATAAAGAATGCAATTGCATCATTGTATTTCGGGTTTTTAGAGATAAACAATTGAACTTCTTTTACATGAGTGGCGAGTTTATCCTCAGTTGAATGGTCAAGCGCAATAACTTCTTTGGGGAAATTACTTTCAGAGTTATAGATAGAGTATATGCCACAAGCAGCAATGAGCAGAATTATTACTACTAGGATTTTTTTCATTTTGTTTAATTCAAATCTAAAACATCAATATTATATGGTCCTTGTCCAAGTAGAACATCGAGCTCTTTTATCTCTGATAATTTGAAAGAAACATTCTCGATTCTCAGCACATTAAAGCCTACATAACTTATAATAATATCATAGGTACTAGGTCGTAGGTATTTCTGATACTTCCCTTGAACATCCGATGAGACTAAAATAGTATCTCGATTTTCTAAATCAATAAATTCGATTCCGGTGGCAATGAGTGTATCAATGATTATTTTGGAGCCAAGGTGTGCTTTCCCGAAAGTTATTCCTTGAATGAATGCTAATGTTGTATCAGAAAACCCGACTGTATGGAGTGATACTATTTTGCTTGGAATCGAAGTCATGCTGTCATTGGCACTATTGCCAAAAGTGTTGACTGACTTTCTTCCGCAGCCAACAAGCACTAATCCTAAAATCAAGGAGATTAATATTGTTGAGCTTGGTTTCATTTTATTCGAATGTTGATTTTTTTCTAATCATTTAAAAGTAATCAAAGACTCCTTTCGTCTACCCCAAATCCCCTCAAATTTTTCCTTTCTAAAAACCAGGGAACTTCGTAATTGGAACTACGTTAATCCTGCTTCGTAATTGGAAAACTGGAAGTTTTATTCCTACTTCGTAATTCCTACGCTGGAATGGGAACTTCATTTTAAATCTTACCCTCTCTTACCTTTTCTTCCCCTCTCTTACCTTTTAGAGAGGCATTCGTACGAAGTACATTCTTCATTATCTATCGAACAAAAACTTTTTTCACAACGATTTCATGTCCGTTGAAACACTTTATAAAATAGACTCCCTGAGCCCATTGCGATGTTGAAACGTCAGCCGTTTCTTTTGAGGAAAATGTTGCAATGCGTTTTCCATCTGCACCAAGTATTTCACACTCAAACGCCTTCCCAGGCCAGTTAATCCGAACCGAAGTAGCAGTCTGATTCAACCAGAAATTTTCATCTGATTCTTCAGCAACTGGAGTGCACATCACGTAATTCAACTTCTCCCAAATCTGATCGTTCAAGATAAACGGAACCAACGAATTGTCGGGAGCATTGCCGAGTCGGACAACGACAAGTCCTTCGCTCGGACTCACATTCAAGAACTGACCGTTCTTTCCCAGAGCAGCGTATACATCGGAAGGTGCATGAGGAAACAACATGCCCGGAAGTACCAACTGTGATCCAGGAACCATGTAAGAGCTTTGACCATTCAACCACCACAAGTATCCGTAAGAGTTGTTCAGGTTCTGAGAAGGCGTAATCATTTCCTGAAAATAATTCGCGTCGGTCATTAACTGATTCCCATTCCAATTACCGCCGTTCTGCATTAAGATTCCAAAACGTGCCATGCTTCGTGCAGTGCTCAAATACACATTGTTGTATCCACTTTGAAAAAAGAATCCATCCATTCCCGTCGGTTGCTTCAAAGCCGAAAAGACAAGTCCGTTCAACGTTTGTCCGGTCGCTCCTTCCAACACACCATCTAGTAGGGTATAGGGACCATTGTGATACGCCCAGCGCGTGCCCGCATCAGCAGAATAAACTAAACAATTCGGATCGGTGCAATACGGATCTGCAACACCATCGTCTAACCCCGACGTCATTGTTAATTGGTTTCGAACGCTAATGTTATTTTCTTGAGCGGCAGTGCAACTGGTCCAGCCAGTTCCCAAATAACTTGAACTTAAATCATTGATCGAAAGCTGTCCGTTTTGTTGTGCAATTCCAACCAAATAGGAGGTAAGCGTCTTCCCCGCAGAAGCCCAATACCACAGGCTATCCTGCGTGAATGTCCCGAAGTAATTCTCAATGACAATCTTGCCATTCTTCAACACAATAAATGCTTTCGTGTTGTTGCTTTCCAGAAAGGTTAACAACTCAGGTATCTGATTTTCACACCATCCCAATTCCGCTGGAGTAATAGTGGCCCATGTATTTCCAACTGTAGGAGGAAAATAGATTTGGGCACGCCCAAAAACATTTGCGACAATCAAAACAAGCAGTAAAGTATATTTCATATTGATTTGAAAATATTTCATTGAAATGGTTTAACGAATATACTATTTAAACCATTTGAATTTCCGCAACACTGTTGCCCTCGTCCTTAGTACACTAGGAAAGATTTGGCACCTATATTTTCACGACCTTGAAAATGACAATTTTTCCATTGAAGTCTAATATTTTCAGAAAATAGGTTCCTGGTATGTTAGGCATTTCAATTTGAATAGCAGAATTGTTGTCTGGTATTAAACTGAACAACTTACTTCCAAGGACATTGAATACCTCGACCTCGGAAATTCTAATGTCTTTAGTTTTTTGAATATGAATTACCGAAGATGTGGGATTAGGAAAGATACTAATGGGCATCTGATCCAATGAACTTACTTCTGTTAAAGTTATATTCGTGCATGGGCTGATTATGGAACATGCTCCACTGTTAATATTTACCGCGTAACTTCCATTAACGACCGGTTCGAAACTTTGGTTAGTTGCCCCCATTATTGGAATATATGCATTGTTGCAATCAAGCCATTGGTAGTTAGCTCCATTTGCGACTGCAGTTAACGTGTTGTTAGTTAAAGTAATCACATTATTTGGAAGATCAGTAATGTTAAGATTTAGAGTGAGTGTTGAGTCACAACCAACACTATTTGTTAAAGTTTGAATGTAAGTTCCTGTTTGGTTGAATGTTTCTCCATTTAAAGTAAATGAGGCACAAGCATATTCACTAATGGTAGATGCGCTATTTGAACATTCGGGTTTATACTGCCACATACTATTTACTTTTGGTGAAAAAGGAGAATAATTTTGTGTGCCACCTAAAACGAAGGAGTTGTTTGGAAAACTAAAAGATCCGCCACGAGATTGATTCTCCGGAAGAGATTGCCTTTGTGACCAAGTATTATCAGCAGGATTGAATTCGTATATAAAACTTGAAGTTGTCCAAGATGTTGTAGAATTAAAGCCTGTGCCGTAGAAACCTTTTGATGATGTTTGAAATGAAAAATAATATGGGGCGGCCGCTCCTGAAAAATTCGGCAAAGTATTGACCAAAGTCCAGATGTTTATGGAAGGATCATATTTATACAATGTACTGCCAAGATTTGTGTATCCGAAATTGTTTAAAGAGAAATTGATGTTTCCCGAGGATGCAGTTGGTGTGCTAGCTCTTTGGTTAAAGATGTAGGTATTTGGATTGAATTCAAAAAAACTTGCGCCCATTTGTGGACCCCCACCGAAATATCCTTTTCCATTTAGAACAAAGCTATATCCTTTATTTGCTGCTATAGGTACGTTTCCAATACTGGACCAACTATCATTAAGAGGATCATATTCCCAAAAGTCAGTTACAAAAACATTGTTGGAAGAAGACCCCGAACCGTAATATATTTTACCGTTTATCGAAAAACCATTTCCAACCTGCGCTATTCCTTGTCCTGGATATTTTGATTTCTGTTTCCATACATTATTTAAAGGGTCGTATTCATATAAATAGACTTCGAGAACATATGGGGTGGCTGTACCTTGTCCACCATATTGAAAGAGCGCATATCCTTTGTTGCCAATAGTTGTTGAAAAGCCAAAATATGATTTCAATCCGCCAAAAACTGCTTTGACCTCCCAACTGTCTGTTGACGGTGAATATTTTAGGTTAGTTTCTCTACCATATCCGGCATTATTAAAGCCCCAAGATTCTTGACAAACCGGATTATAGCCTCCTGAAATGTAATAGCCGTATCCATTCACAGAAGCTGTACAACCATTTGATATTTTACCTAAATGTATATTGGACTTTTGAACCCAAGAATCATTTGGAGGGTAATAAGCCCACACGTCATCAAAGGTATCTGCTCCTTCGCATGTATTTGGTGTAGATTGACCGCCACAGTAAAAAATGGTATCATTGATTACGAATGATTCGGAATAATATCTTATTACAGGCTTTGCGGTTTTTTCTGTCCATGAGTTATTCTCTGGATTATACTCGTAGTTGCGGCTCCACTCGTTGTTTCCCGCAGAAGAAACCCCAGAAACATATATTCTATTGTTCACCGAACCACAAGACAAGCCACCAGCAGAAAATGGTAAGTTTGCTAGTTGAGTCCACGAGTCTGTCGCAGGCGTATATTTCCACCAACCATTACTCAAGCCAACATAACCTGACATTCCAATATTACAAGCAACTTGCCCTTGGGAACTTGGACAGCTACTTTTTTGTGTCCAACTATCCGTTTGTGGATTATATTCCCATAGGTCATTTAAGAGAGGACCACTATTTCCTTGACCAAATCCAACATATCCTCTGCCATTTACAACAAACGCAACGGCATTCATCCTAGGGCTGTTTCCAAAGGCAAAAGGCGCTCTTTCTGTCCATTCATCTGTGATAGTATTGTACTCCCAAAAATCACTTAGAAGATATCCCGGCACTGTAGTCTGACCTTTGTTGTCGTTATAGCCAAGACCAACATAAATTTTATCTCCAATAGTAAAACTAACCGCACCAATTCTTGTTGGGAATAAAGGCGTAACCATATTTTTATCAAGTCCCACGTCAGCCATTCTTTGCCAGCTGTCTGAGGTTGGTTGAGCCAACCAGACATACAAGTCATTACTAAAAACAGAACAGCCGCTCGAACTGGTAACTCTGCAAACTATTTTTTCTCCGTTTACCCAATTGTTGTTACTGTATGTGCTTGAATTATTCCCTACTGAAAGTCCGTTTTTATACCATTGATAGGTTGATGATGTCCCTGAGTTTATTGTGTTGGCAGAAAAGGTAATTGAAGAGTTAGGCGAATTTTCCGCTAGCTGGCTAGAAGCTGAAATATTTACCTGAAGGTTGTTAACTGCGACTGATACAACATTAGAAGTTAAAGTTGGACAGACACCATTTGAAACAGAAAAGGAGTACATACCAGCCTCATAAATATCTACATAGTTTGTGGTTTCGCCATTTGACCAAATAACGTTGCTCGTTTGGTTTGAAATTAATTGAACCATTTCTCCTTTGCAGAGAGTTAAAGAGCCATCAATGCTAATTAATGGATTTATAGGCGGTGCAACAGTAGAAATAGTCACTGTATTTGAAATCAAAGAAGTACATACACCATCGGTAACTTGAACAGAATAGCTGCCAGGTGTGAACACAGTTATGACTTGCGCATTAGAACCATTAGACCAAATATTATTTGCAGCGCTTGATGAATTAAGGATGACTGAATTTCCTTGACAAATGGTTAATGGCCCAATAGGGGTTATTGAAGGTGTTGCTGGTCTGGGTAAAACAGTTACCGTTATTGGAGCAGAGTTACTTGGGCAGTAATTAATTCCCATAGGAGTGTATTCATGCTTAACATAGTATGTTCCAGAAGTAGTAATAGTCACGGTGCTATTATCTCCGTTATCTGGGATTGCTACATTGCCATTATACCAAACATTATAATGTAAATCATTATCAGGATAATTTGACGTCAGTACAACGGAATTACCTTCACAAAATGTCAAAGGGCCATCAGCCGTAATCGTTGGAACAGCAGAGTTAGGGTTTACTGTAATACCTAGAGTAGTTGCGGAAGAAACGCACCCGCTGGTATTTGTTGAAAAAACGGAATAGTTACCTGAACTTGTTACAGTTATACTTTGCGATGTCGCTCCGGTTGACCAAGTATTGCCGGACCCGGAACTAGAAGTTAAAGTAGTGCTCTGACCTTGACAAAATGTTGCAGGCCCACTATTAGTTATTGTGGGTGCAGGGGGATTAGTATTAATTACAACATTTGTTGTTGCGGTTGAAGAGCAACCGTTTGCTGTCACAGTCACAGTGTAAATCCCCGACATAGCCACTGTCGAATTTGTTCTAATGGGATTTTGCGCTGAAGATGTGAAGCCCCCGGGACCAGACCATAAATAAGTTCCTCCACCGGCAGCTGATAGGCTAATTGTGCTGCCCGCGCAATAGGGACCTCCGTTAGCTGCGCTAGCGATTGGCAAAGGATTTACAACAATATTTACGGGGGTGGAATTTGAAGAGCAACCGTTGGCATCGTAGATCGTAACGGAGTATGTGCCTGCTGAAGTGGCCGAAATCGATTGTGTAGTTGCGCCTGTTGACCAAATGTAACTGCTTGCGGGACTAGACACTAAGTTTAGGGAATTGCCTTGACAAAAGGTATTTGTGCCCCCAGGTGAAATTATAGGAGCACTTGGCAGGGAGTTGACTGAAATTACAATAATATCAGATGAGGAATAACAAACACCATTATAATTAGAAACAAAAAAACTACTGGAACTGGAGGTTGTTATTGATTGAGAACTTGTTCCATTGGACCAAGTATTCCCTGACAGATAACTAGATGTTATTGTAACGGAATTACCATTGCAAAAAGTTAGGGGGCCGCTTGCTGAAATCTCTGGACTCGGAAAAGATGTGTTTATTTTGTGTATGTGAAAATGGTTATTAATATTTGCCGAGGTTAGATTGAAGATTCCAAGATCGGGATTGAAATCCACAACATTTTTATAACTTCCGGTAGATATTATATTTGAGAGGTTGTCAGTGCAAATTGAATTGCTTTTGTCTGAGCTAGTGCCTCCAATTTTTTTCGCCCAAATAAAATTACCTAATGGATCTATTTTGCTAATAAATATATCATCAATACCATTTGAGTTTAAGTTGTATGATCCCGTATTTGGATCGAAATCAACAGAATTTTGAAAATAACCTGTGGTAATTATATTTTCATCAATATCTAAAGCAATTGATTTTCCTAGATCATCGCCAAGACCTCCAATTTTTTTTGCCCAAGAAAAATTTCCAATATTGTCTATTTTGCAAATGAAAATATCTAAAGATCCATTAGATGTTAAATTAAAAACATTCGCACTTGGATCGAAATCAACAGTTCCCGAAAAATAACCTGTGATGAAAATATTTGATGTTTGATCTAATGAAATTGAATTTCCTTGATTGGCTCCAGAACCTGCGACAACAGGTCCACCGATGTTTTTAGCCCAAACGAAATTGCCATTTGAATCTAATTTATTAATATAAATTGCCTGAGACCCAGCGGCGACAAGACTGACACTACCTATTCCAGGGTCAAAATCCACCGTTCCTGCAAAGCTTCCTGTCGTGTATATATTTTGAACAGAATCTAGAGTAATTGACACCCCTCGATCATTAAAACCGCCTCCTGTTTTCTTTGCCCAAATGAAATTACCGTTTGAATCAAGTTTAGAAATAAAAATATCAGACTGACCTCCAGAAATGAGATTGAATGTTGAAAGACTTGGGTCGAAGTCGCCAGTATTAGAAAAATATCCGGTGGATATTAAATTATCATTACTATCAGAAATAATTGAATATCCTGCGTCCTCACCAATGCCTCCCATTTTTTTTGCCCAAATAAAATTCCCATTGGAGTCTAGCTTTAATATATAAATGTCAGAGGAGCCGGTTGAACTTAAATTAGAGACACCAACCCCGGGATCAAAATCGCAGGTTCCTTGAAAATAGCCGCAGGATACAATATTCCCCGAATGGTCAATATGAATTGAATTTAATACATCTTGCGTATTCCCTCCGAATAGCTTAGCCCAAATGAATATACCATCGGGATTGAACTTGCAAATGAAATTGTCTTGGCCAGCTGATGTTAATATGCTAGAACCAGGACCAGGATCAAAATCAGCTGAGCCCGAAAAAACGCCTCCCACATAAATATTTCCAAGACTGTCTGTCGCAACAGAATTGCCTTCTTCCAAACTGGTGCTGCTATTTCCTAACCCTTTCGCCCAATAACATTGCCCAATACTATTGCTAATAAAAAAAGTGTTAAGTAAAATAACTATTAGAATGTGTCTCATTTTTTTCATTTTTTCTTATATTAGACAAGCTGTATTGTTAATCAAAAAGCGCTCAGTTTGTGATATTTTCTCTTTTAAGTTATTTTCCTCTTTGCTAAAAAGTACGAGTAGTAACTCGTAATTTTCCAAAACATCCAAACACTCTTTTAAGTAATCATTGGGACTGTTTTCTATTGAAATAATTTTAAGCATGTTATTGAACCAACCTCTTGCTCTTGTATCTAAATGTGCAGGAATTCTTTCAATAAATGGTCTAGAACTCGCTTTTCCTACATACATGATATTTGAAGAACTATCTTTAAATATATAAACTCCATGATTTAAATCGTACCCATCAGGTTTATTCAAAATGAAATCACCTAGAAGTACTTCCTTCATTTTTTTACCCGATGTTCTATGCACAGCCTCTAAAAGACTATGAAATTTAACTTCACTGTAGTTATTGAACTGCACTCTGATATATGGAAGCATATTTAAATATTCTTTTTGTCCGCAATACCAAGCCTATTTTTAAGTCAGAGATAAGTTACTATTTATCGCTTAATTCTCTACGAATATAACAGATTAAACTTCAAAAAAGAATCGCTGTAAGGAATTTCAATAAATTAGATTATAGCATTTATTTAAGAGCAAAAAAAAGGCTCCTTTCGGAGCCTTTCAGATATTATCCTAAGTAAGATTTCAAAATCTTACTTCTGCTAGTGTGCTTTAAGCGTCGAATCGCTTTCTCTTTAATCTGACGAACACGTTCACGTGTTAAATCGAAGCGCTCTCCGATTTCTTCCAACGTAAGTGGATGTTCACCATTCAAACCGAAATACAATCGAACCACATCGCCCTCACGCGCTGTAAGCGTGCGAAGTGAGCGTTCAATTTCGCGACGCAAACTTTCATGCAATAGATCTGTATCCGGAGAAGGAGTGTCGTTCGTTTGCAATACATCGTACATCGTAGAGCTACTGTCATCGCCGTCTTTCAAAGGAGCATCCATAGATACGTGACGTCCGCTGTTGCGCAACGATTGCTTCACTTCATCCAAAGTCATTTCTAACACTTCAGCCAATTCAGCTGGAGTAGGAGGACGCTCGAATTCTTGTTCCAACTTAGCGAATGCCTTGTTGATTTTGTTAATCGAACCAATCTTGTTCAAAGGAAGACGAACAATACGAGATTGCTCAGCCAACGCTTGAAGAATAGATTGACGAATCCACCATACAGCGTAAGAAATGAATTTAAATCCACGAGTTTCATCGAAACGCTGAGCCGCTTTAATCAAGCCAAGGTTTCCTTCGTTAATTAAATCGGGAAGAGATAAACCTTGGTTTTGATACTGTTTCGACACAGATACAACGAAACGCAAATTCGCTTTAGTCAATTTCTCCAAAGCAAGTTGATCACCTTGTTTAATGCGACGAGCCAACTCAACTTCTTCTTCGGCAGTAATCAAATCCACACGACCAATCTCTTGCAAATACTTGTCAAGGGAAGCGGTTTCGCGGTTGGTTACCTGTTTTGTAATTTTTAACTGTCTCATGTTTGCTTAACGTTCGTTTAATTCACTGTTTCTGTAATACGCAAAAAACAGGAATTTAGTTTTGTTCTTCTGGCTTTGGAAGCAAAGCTTTTCTAGAAAGCTTCAATTTACCGGTCTTAGGATCTTTTCCTAACACTTTAAACTTAACCAAATCACCAACTTTCAACACCTCGTTAACATCGTCTATTCTTCTCCATTCCAATTCACTGATGTGAATAAGGCCGTCTTGACCAGGAATAATTTCAACGAATGCTCCGAACGGTTGAATGGTTTTAACTGGACCTTCATAAACAGCTCCAATTTCAACTTGCGGAGGCCAAACAATTGACTTCACACGATTCACAGCAGCATCAAGGCTTGCCTTGTCCGCAGACGCAATTTCTACAAAGCCTTTGTTGTCGCGCTCTTCGATAGAGATTGTTGCGCCAGTTGTTTTCTGAATTTCTTGAATTACTTTTCCTCCAGGTCCAATTACTTTTCCGATTTCTTCGGTTGGAATTTCGAAGCTAACGATACGTGGAGCGTGAGCTTTGTAATCTTCGCGTGGTTCAGAAATGGTTTTCATCATTTCACCCAAGATATGCAAACGACCTTGCTTGGCTTGATCCAAAGCATCGGTTAACAATTGCATCGAAAGACCCTTGATCTTAATGTCCATCTGGCAAGCTGTAATTCCTTTCGAAGATCCAGTTACTTTGAAGTCCATATCGCCCAAGTGATCCTCATCTCCTAGGATATCTGATAAGATTGAATATTTTCCGTTTTCATCTGTGATCAATCCCATTGCAATTCCAGATACTGGAGAAGTAATAGGAACACCACCGTCCATTAACGCAAGTGTACCTGCGCAAACAGTGGCCATAGATGAAGATCCGTTCGACTCAAGAATGTCAGAAACAATTCTCATCGTGTACGGACATTTTTCAGTTTCAGGAAGTACAGGCTTCAATGCACGAAGTGCAAGGTTACCGTGTCCAATTTCACGACGACCCGTTGAACGAATCGGACGTGCTTCACCTGTGCTGAATGGTGGGAAGTTGTAGTGCAACAAGAACTTCTCGCTTCTATGGTGAACAACACCGTCAATGGTTTGCTCGTCAAGTTTAGTTCCCAAAGTAAGGGTAGTCAACGACTGAGTTTCTCCGCGTGTGAAAACACTTGAACCGTGAGCACCTGGCAAATAATCTACTTCACACCAGATTGGACGAATGGTGCGTGTATCGCGACCATCTAGACGAATACCATCGTCTAGAATCATGCGACGCATAGCGTCTTTCAAACAATCGTGGGTATATTTCTTGAATAAGAATGCGTTCGCCGATTTCTCTTCCGCAGTGAATTGAGCGAAAAAATCCTCTTCAATTTGGTGAAACGCTGCGCTTCTTTCTTTCTTTCCGGATGGAGTCTTAACAGCAATATAGAACTTGTCATAACACTCGTCCCATACTTTCTTCTTCAACTCTTCGTCTTTTGGTTCGTGGTTGTATTCGCGCTTTACAGTCGCCTTTTCAACCTTCGATGCCAATTCCAACTGAGCTTTTACTTGTGCTTGAATAGCAGTGTGTGCGATAGCAATGGCTTCAACCATAACCTCTTCAGACACCTCTTTCATTTCACCTTCAACCATTACAATGCTGTCTGCACTTCCTGCAATCATCATGTCTAAATCGGCAAGAGCCAATTGAGAACGAGTAGGGTTTACAACGAATTCACCGTTGATGCGCGCAACACGAACTTCAGAGATAGGACCGTTGAAAGGAATATCTGAAACTGCAATTGCCGCAGACGCAGCAAGACCAGCTAAACTATCAGGCATGTGCTCAGTGTCACCCGAAATCAAGGATACAACAACTTGTGTGTCACTGTGGAAATCTTCAGGGAACATAGGGCGTAAAGCACGGTCGATCAAACGAGAAACTAAAATCTCATCGTCGTAAGGACGTGCTTCACGTTTGAAATAACCACCTGGGAAACGACCCACAGCGGCATATTTTTCACGGTACTCTACCGTTAGAGGAAGGAAGTCTAACCCTTCTTTTGCTTCTTCGTTGGCTACAACGGTTGCAAGGAGCATCGTATCTCCTTGACGAACGACTACAGAACCATGTGCTTGCTTCGCTAACTTACCAGTTTCAATGGTAATTGGAGCAGAAGAACCCATGTCAATGGTCGTTGTGATTGCTTCGATTTTCATTCTTTTATTTTCGGATATATAGTTCTAAGAAAAAACGCGAAAAGGCAATTGTTAGATTGCCTTTTCTTTGAATTATGCCTGAGTATTACTTACGTAATTCAAGTTCTTTTACGATTGCACGGTAACGAGCGATGTCAACTTTTTGCAAATAATCCAATAAGCTTCTACGCTTACCAACCAATGCAATCAACGAACGTTGTGTGCCGTAATCTTTTTTATTCTTTTTTAAGTGCTCAGTTAAGTGAGCAATACGGTAGGTGAACAAAGCGATTTGTCCTTCTGAACTACCAGTGTCTGTTGCAGATTTACCGTGTTTAGCGAAAATCTCTTGTTTTTTTTCTGTTGTAAGGTACATGCCAATACTTTTTTAGTGATTATTATGTGAGCCTCCAAGTAAATATTACTTTTCTTGAAAGTGGGGTGCAAAGATACGAAATTTCTTTTCGTGAATGCAAGATTTATTTTAAGTGACTTAAGGTAAGCGCCAAACGCTTCTTCATTTCAGTCCGTTTCACAATATAGTCAAGGAATCCGTGCTCCAAAACGAACTCTGAACTTTGGAATCCTGCTGGTAAATCCTTCTTAATGGTTTCCTTCACCACACGAGGTCCGGCAAATCCAATTAGAGCCTTAGGTTCAGCAATGTTTAGATCGCCCAACATCGCGAACGATGCAGTAACTCCGCCAGTCGTGGGGTCAGTTAAGATAGATATATACGGAAGTCCAGCTGCAGCCAACTGTGTCAACTTCGCAGAAGTCTTCGCCATTTGCATCAAAGAAAATCCAGCTTCCATCATACGAGCACCACCTGATTTCGAAATACAGATAAACGGACAATGCGCTTCAATGGCTTTATCTACACCCATCGCAAATTTTTCTCCAACAACAGATCCCATAGAACCGCCAATAAAGGCAAAGTCCATACAGGCGACCACCGCATTCTCATGTTCAATTTTACCAAAACCAACGCGCAACGCATCTTTCAATCCTGTTTTCGCAATGGTAGTCTTAATGCGATCCTTGTAGTTCTTCGTGTCGGTGAACGTCAAAGGATCGGCACTTTTCATGTGCTCGGCAATTTCAATCCACTCATGCTCATCAAAGAAGATAGAAAAGTACTGCAACGAACCAATTTTCTCGTGATACTCGCAAGCTTCGCAAACCCAATCGTGTTCAGCGTGCTGCTCACTTGTAACGACGTGCTTGCACTCTGGACATTGGTACCACAACCCCTCTGGAATTTCCTTCTTCTCTTGATTCTGCGTGGTAATACCTTTGTTTTTTCTAGTGAACCAACTCATTCTTTTGAAATTAGATTAGACCGCAAAAATAGGTAATTCAACTTTAATACGAATCAAAACAATTTGGTCACATTGAAATAACTTTTTGACCTTACATTCGTGCTCTAAAAATTTACGTGAAATGTCCATTAATCTGAATTCAATTCTTCAAGCATTAGTGCCTAAAGACAAGAAGTGTTTCCCGCTTTTTCAAGCTGCTGTTACAAATGCAGTTCGCACAGCTAAAGTACTGAAGGAATCATTTGAAGTTGATAGTGTAAAACGCATGCAATTGCACAGTGAAATTTATGATTTGGAGCACGTGGGTGATGATTTGACAGATGCTCTAAAGTTAGAAGTTGAGGCGAATTTCAATGTGCCTTTCGATAGAGAAGAGGTTTATCAATTAGCCATAGTAATTGATGACATCGTTGACGATATGTACGGAGTTTCCAAGCGCATTGAATTGTACAAAATTCACAATATACCCGCTGTTTTTGCTGAAATGGCGCAAGTGATTTGGGACAGCACGAAAGTGTTGGAAGAGTTAATGGAAAACCTGAAGAAATTCAGATATTCTGAATCGGCTAGAAATAGAATTGCTGCAATCCGCGAACTAGAGCGTAAAATGGACGAGCTTCAGGAGACTTCTATCGCGAAGCTATTCAGCGATGGAGCCGATCCCATTGAGCTCATTAAGCAACAAGAAGTTTTCGGTCTTATGGCTCGCGCTGAAAAGCGTTGCGAGGAAGCCGCAAGTATTATTGAATCTGTTTTGGTGAAATTCAACTAGGCCATGCAAAAGACAGTCTGCATTACGGGAGCCAGTTCCGGATTTGGAAGGTGCACCGCTGAATTATTTTTGAAAAACAACTGGAAGGTAATTGCCCTGGCAAGAAGAATAGAACCTTTGAATGAATTGAAATCGCTTGCATTAAGCGAGGGTCAAATACTTGTTCATTCTTTAGATGTTCAAAATGAAAAGGAAGTCACGGCGTTTTTTCAATCATTGCCAACTTCCTTCAAACACATCAATGTTCTTTTCAATAACGCAGGATTATCTCGTGGGAAAGACGAATTAATTCATGCCAATTTAGATCATTGGGAAGAAATGATCGATACCAATATTAAAGGATTTTTGTATGTCGCGAAAGCGGTATTGCCTATCATGAAAGAGCAGGGCAGTGGTTACATTATTAACACCGGTTCTGTCGCGGGAAGAAATTCCTATGTAGGTGGAAATGTATACGGCGCGACGAAAGCGGCTGTTAAAATGCTTTCGGAGAGTATGCGTCTGGAAGCCGCGGCGTATGGCGTGCGTGTGGGAGAGATTGCTCCCGGCGCTGCAGAAACAGAATTCAGCTTGGTGCGTTTCGATCAGAATAAAGAAACATCCGATGCTGTGTATAAAGGCTTCACTCCATTGAACGGACAAGACATAGCCAACACTGTTTGGTTTTTATCGAATTTACCTGAACACGTCTGCATTCAAGAATTGGTGATTATGCCAACGGCACAGCCCAATGCGAATGTGGTTTATCGAAAATAAAATGCGATATTTTTTTATAGCAATTGTGAGCATCGCATTCGCGAGCTGCTCACCGAAAGAACAAGTAGATCTTATTCTTCACAACGGAACTTTTCACAGCCTAAATGCCAACAACGAGAGCTACGAAGCTGTTGCTATTCGCGATGGAAAAATAGTGGCTGTTGGTCCGGAAAACGAGATTCTCAACGGGTACAAATCTCCTTCCATATATGACATGGAAAAGAAACATATTTACCCTGGATTCATAGATGCACATGCCCACTTGTTGGGTTATTCATTAATGAAGAATGATCTCGATTTAGTTGGAACAAATTCATGGAATGAAATAACGGAGAAGTGCAAGAACTTTCCTGTTAAACGAGCAAGCGGATGGTTAATTGGAAGGGGGTGGGATCAGAACGATTGGACATCACAGTCGGAAGGAGATGTCCGTCCAGACGGCATTCCAACCAATTCAGCATTGAATAGTTTATTTCCACAAACACCAGTTGTGCTTATCCGCATAGACGGACATGCCGCTATAGCCAACGACGAAGCCATGAGAAGGGCAGGAGTGCAGGTGGAAAATGGGGTGCTGTTAGACAATGACATGACGAAGGTTTTGAATGCAATTCCACTTGCTTCGAATAAAGAAAAGGCAGCGTTATTAATTGAAGGTCAAAGCGACTGTATAGCTGCAGGATTAACGACTATAGATGAAGCTGGAATAGATACGGACGATTTGAAAATAATTGATTCGTTGCAGAAAAGTGGAACCTTTAATTTAAGGGTTTATGCCATGTTGAATGCCTCAGACAAAGACTTTCAATATTGGATGGAAAGAGGTCCAGATACAACGTCCTCTATGTTGAAAATACGAAGTATAAAGTTCATGGCCGATGGTGCGCTGGGCAGTCGAGGTGCTTGCTTGAAAAAAGCGTATGCAGATGTTCTTACCACGAAGGGAGCTTTGTTAAATGATGCGGGTTATTTCAGATTCAGATTTGCAACGGCTTATGCACGAGGATTTCAGGTATGCACGCACGCCATTGGCGACAGTGCAAATGCGGTTGTGTTGAAATGGTATGGCGAATTGTTGGAGGGAGTGAACGACAAGCGGTGGAGAATTGAGCACGCTCAGGTGGTAGACTCGTCTGATTTCGCGTTGTTTCAGCAATACAGTGTAATACCGAGTGTTCAGCCTACGCACGCCATTAGTGACGCTCCCTGGGCTTTGTCTCGTTTGGGGATTTCGCGTTTGAGATATGCATACAACTATAAACGATTGTTGGGTTATTCAAACATGTTGGCCTTGGGCACAGATTTCCCGGTGGAAGTCATGGATCCTTTGCGAACGTTTTACACCGCTGTTTTCCGAAAGGAATTTAAAGATGGAAGTGAAACATTCGCAGCGAATGAATCGTTAACAGCCATTCAGGCGTTATATGGAATGACGGTTTGGGCAGCAGTGTCTAATTTTGAAGAAGCAGAAAAGGGATCGATTGAAGTTGGAAAGTTTGCAGATTTTACGGTATTGAATTTAGATATTTTGAAGGCATCTGAGAAGGATATGTTACGTGCGAAAGTGGATCAAACCATTATAAACGGTGTTGTTTTTCGCGGTGGCAAACGATTGTCCTAACAATAAAGCAAAAAAAGTTTTGTGTATAGGACATTATATTTGAGTGCATTGCGTGTTAGTCGGAAAAATAAATAGAAAATATTTTACTGAAACACTTGCACGGATGAATATTATGAGTACTTTTGCGTCCGCTTTAAAGAAACAATGTGACTTTAAGGTTAAGAAAAAGTTTAGTAAACGCATCAACGAAGGTTGAGAACGGGATTAAATAAAATAGAAAAAGTTCTTTGATATAATGCAGCAGATAACAGGTTAAATTATTGAGCCACAAGATTGAACAATTTACAATGGAGAGTTTGATCCTGGCTCAGGATGAACGCTAGCGGCAGGCCTAACACATGCAAGTCGAGGGGTAACTAGAGTGATAGCAATATTACTTTGGCTAGACCGGCGCACGGGTGCGTAACACGTATGCAACCTACCTTATACTGGGGAATAACTTCGAGAAATCGGCGCTAATACCCCATAACATTGCGAAGAGGCATCTCTTTGCACTTAAAGCTCCGGCGGTATAAGATGGGCATGCGTCCAATTAGCTAGTTGGTGAGGTAACGGCTCACCAAGGCTACGATTGGTAGGGGTTCTGAGAGGATGATCCCCCACACTGGTACTGAGACACGGACCAGACTCCTACGGGAGGCAGCAGTGAGGAATATTGCGCAATGGACGAAAGTCTGACGCAGCCATGCCGCGTGCAGGATGACGGCCCTATGGGTTGTAAACTGCTTTTGTATGGGAATAAACCCTTCTACGTGTAGAAGGCTGAAGGTACCATAAGAATAAGCACCGGCTAACTCCGTGCCAGCAGCCGCGGTAATACGGAGGGTGCAAGCGTTATCCGGATTTATTGGGTTTAAAGGGTCCGTAGGCGGGCCGATAAGTCAGTGGTGAAAGCCCATAGCTCAACTATGGAACTGCCATTGATACTGTCGGTCTTGAGTATATGTGATGTTGGCGGAATGTGTAGTGTAGCGGTGAAATGCTTAGATATTACACAGAACACCGATTGCGAAGGCAGCTGACAAATATATAACTGACGCTGAGGGACGAAAGTGTGGGGATCAAACAGGATTAGATACCCTGGTAGTCCACACCGTAAACGATGATTACTAGATTTTGGCCTTATGGTCAGAGTCCAAGCGAAAGTGTTAAGTAATCCACCTGGGGAGTACGTCCGCAAGGATGAAACTCAAAGGAATTGACGGGGGCCCGCACAAGCGGTGGAGCATGTGGTTTAATTCGATGATACGCGAGGAACCTTACCTGGGCTTGAAAGTTAGTGACCGCTCCTGAAAGGGAGCTTTCCGCAAGGACACGAAACTAGGTGCTGCATGGCTGTCGTCAGCTCGTGCCGTGAGGTGTCGGATTAAGTTCCATAACGAGCGCAACCCCTATTTCTAGTTGCCAGCGAGTAATGTCGGGGACTCTAGAGAAACTGCCCGCGTAAGCGGTGAGGAAGGTGGGGACGACGTCAAGTCATCACGGCCCTTACGTCCAGGGCGACACACGTGCTACAATGGTAGGGACAGTGAGTTGCAAGCCGGTAACGGTGAGCTAATCTACAAACCCTATCTCAGTTCGGATCGAGGTCTGCAACCCGACCTCGTGAAGCTGGAATCGCTAGTAATCGCATATCAGCCATGATGCGGTGAATACGTTCCCGGGCCTTGTACACACCGCCCGTCAAGCCATGGAAGTTGGGGGTGCCTAAAGTCGGTTACCGTAAGGAGCCGCCTAGGGCAAAACCAGTAACTGGGGCTAAGTCGTAACAAGGTAGCCGTACCGGAAGGTGCGGCTGGAATACCTCCTTTATAGAGAACGCTTGATAATTTAATTCTGTTTCTGCTGCATTTCCATTTTATTTTTAGTCTCGTAGCTCAGTTGGTTAGAGCACTACACTGATAATGTAGGGGTCAGCAGTTCAAATCTGCTCGGGACTACCGAAAATAAAATGGGGGATTAGCTCAGCTGGCTAGAGCACCTGCCTTGCACGCAGGGGGTCAACGGTTCGAATCCGTTATTCTCCACTTTTATGTAATACATAGGTGTTACATAATGTCTGTTAAATCAGACGACGTTCTTTGATATATTGATAGAGTTTTAATTTAAAGTTTTAATAAGCAATTAAGGGCAGATGGAGGATGCCTTGGCTCTTGACAGCGATGAAGGACGTGATAAGCTGCGATAAGCTACACTGAGGCGCAAATAGCCCTTGAGGTGTAGATTTCCGAATGGGGCAACCCTCATGATTGAAGATCATGAATCCGAAAGGAAGCAAACCCGGGGAACTGAAACATCTAAGTACCTGGAGGAAAAGAAAATAACAATGATTCCCGAAGTAGTGGCGAGCGAAATGGGAAGAGCCCAAACCAAAGTTGTTTCGGCAATTTTGGGGTTGTAGGACCGCATTTAGATTTATAGTCGATCTCGGAAGAATACTGGAAAGTATTTCCCTAGAGGGTGATAGACCCGTACGAGTGCTTACTATAGATTGAGCGGTATCCTGAGTAGCGCGGGACACGTGAAATCCTGTGTGAATCTGCCGGAACCATCCGGTAAGGCTAAATATGTTAAGAGACCGATAGCGAACGAGTACTGCGAAGGAAAGGTGAAAAGAACCTCGAACAGAGGAGTGAAATAGAACCTGAAACCATCTGCTTACAAGCGGTCGGAGCGTAAGTGACGGCCTGCCTTTTGCATAATGAGCCTACGAGTTATTCCTCTTTGGCAAGGATAAGTATTTCTAATACGCATCCGAAGCGAAAGCGAGTCTGAATAGGGCGCTTAGTCAGAGGGGATAGACGCGAAACCTTAGTGATCTACCCATGGTCAGGTTGAAGTCTCGGTAACACGAGATGGAGGACCGAACCGGTTAACGTTGAAAAGTTTTCGGATGAACTGTGGGTAGGGGTGAAAGGCTTATCAAACTGGGAAATAGCTCGTTCTCCCCGAAATGCATTTAGGTGCAGCCTCGTGGTTGAGTGCGACGGAGGTAGAGCTACCGATTGGGCTAGGGGGTGTCACAACCTACCAAACCCTGACGAACTCCGAATGCCGTCTCATATACACGGGAGTGAGGGTATGGGTGCTAAGGTCCGTATCCGAGAGGGAAAAAACCCAGACTATCTGCTAAGGCCCCCAAGTCTATACTAAGTTGATAAAACGTGGTGTGGTTGCATTGACAGCTAGGATGTTTGCTTGGAAGCAGCAATTCATTTAAAGAGTGCGTAACAGCTCACTAGTCGAGCGATCATGCGTGGATAATAATCGGGCATAAGTATAGCGCCGAAGCAGTAGATTTATGGTAGGGGAGCATTCTGATCAGCGTAGAAGGCGATTCGTAAGGATCTCTGGAGCGTTCAGAAAAGAAAATGTAGGCATGAGTAACGATTAAGGAAGTGAAAAACTTCCTCCTCAAAAGACCAAGGGTTCCTGATCAATGTTAATCAGATCAGGTTTAGTCGGATCCTTAGGTGAACCCGATAGGGGCAGCCGATGGAAAATAGGTTAATATTCCTATACCTGCTATATACTAAAAGTGACGGAAGGACGTGGTGGTTACGTACTGACGGAATAGTACGTTGAGCCGAATCTTCGGAAGAAGCGAAACCATAAAATCCTTTCCAAGAAAAGCGATTATAGCGGTCCGTACCCGAAACCGACACAGGTGGTCAAGTAGAATATACTAAGAGGCTCGAGTGAATCACGGTTAAGGAACTAGGCAAATTAGTCTCGTAACTTCGGGAAAAGAGACTCCCTCGCAAGAGGGACGCAGAGAAATGGCCCTGGCGACTGTTTATCAAAAACACATGGCTATGCTAAATCGAAAGATGATGTATATGGCCTGACACCTGCCCGGTGCTGGAAGGTTAAGAGGAGATGTCATCCGCAAGGAGAAGCATTGAATTGAAGCCCCAGTAAACGGCGGCCGTAACTATAACGGTCCTAAGGTAGCGAAATTCCTTGTCGGGTAAGTTCCGACCTGCACGAATGGTGTAACGATCTGGGCACTGTCTCAACCGTGAGCTCGGTGAAATTGTAGTATCGGTGAAGATGCCGATTACCCGCAACGGGACGGAAAGACCCTGTGAACCTTCACTATAGCTTTGCATTGGAGTTGGTTAAACGATGTGTAGGATAGGTGGGAGACTTTGAAGCGGCCTCGCTAGGGGTTGTGGAGTCGTCCTTGAAATACCACCCTTTGTTTAATTGATTTCTAACTATCAGGACAGTGCATGGCGGGTAGTTTGACTGGGGTGGTCGCCTCCGAAAGCGTATCGGAGGCTTCTAAAGATACCCTCAGTACGGTTGGTAATCGTACGTAGAGTGCAATGGCATAAGGGTGTTTGACTGTGAGACGGACATGTCGAGCAGGTACGAAAGTAGAGCATAGTGATCCGGTGGTTCCGCATGGAAGGGCCATCGCTCAAAGGATAAAAGGTACTCCGGGGATAACAGGCTGATCACTCCCAAGAGCTCACATCGACGGAGTGGTTTGGCACCTCGATGTCGGCTCGTCACATCCTGGGGCTGGAGAAGGTCCCAAGGGTTCGGCTGTTCGCCGATTAAAGTGGCACGCGAGCTGGGTTCAGAACGTCGTGAGACAGTTCGGTCCCTATCTGTTGTGGGCGTTTGAAGCTTGAGAGGACCTTTCTCTAGTACGAGAGGACCGGGAAGGACGCACCTCTGGTGTATCTGTTGTGGCGCCAGCTGCAGTGCAGAGTATCTACGTGCGGATGAGATAAGCGCTGAAAGCATCTAAGCGCGAAACTCGCCTCAAGATGAGGCTTCATTGAGAGTCGTCGAAGATTACGACGTTGATAGGCTATAGGTGTAAAGACAGTAATGTCAAAGCCAAGTAGTACTAATTACTCGAAAGCTTATAAATCAAAACTCTATCAATATATCTCTTTTTTTGGTGATTATTGCGTTGGGGATCACCTCTTCCCATTCCGAACAGAGAAGTTAAGCCCAACAGCGCAGATGGTACTACCGTAACTGGTGGGAGAGTATGACATCGCCAATTTTCGAAAAACCCTTGGTTAACCCAAGGGTTTTTTGTTTTAGACAGTTCTAAATACACCGGATTTTTAATACTCATCATTCTATAACTTGCGGTCTTCCAGTGCTTTACTAAAGGGAGATACAAATTATCACGAATAATGAAAATAAATTTGGAAACGGCGAAACAACCACAGTATATTTGCCGCCCCGCTTCAAAAAGTGAAACGGGTTTAGTTGAAAAGTTCTTTGATATAATGCAGCAGCGAACAGGTAAATTATTTTAAGAAGCCAAGAGATTAAACATCTTT
>Ga0209298_10000730_pt1 | contig 21894 bp, 30 predicted proteins | sample S_140806_EF_Meta_FD_187325 | JGI IMG/M metagenome (GOLD analysis project Ga0209298, IMG submission 187325) | Freshwater microbial communities from Lake Simoncouche, Canada to study carbon cycling - S_140806_EF_MetaG (SPAdes) (version 2) | ecosystem: Environmental > Aquatic > Freshwater > Lake ...
CGGCGTTGCTCAAGGTCGATCACTCCACGGTGACGCGTAAAATATCCTCCGGTGAGATGAAGGGGGTCAAAATCGGCAAGCGGGTCATTGTTCCCGAGTCGGAGGTAGAGCGGTTTCTTGACCTCAACAGACTCGGGAGGCCTGCCCCTCTTCCTGTCCGGCGCGGGGTGCGTCCATTGATCGCCTCGCTTTAAATCCCTGCCGCCTTTTTTATTTTTTTATGGACTCCCCTTTGATTCGATTTGATGCGCAGGAAACTACGTCGCCTTTTTTATTTTCTGAGGCGGAAATAGGCGCTGAGAAGCTCGAAGCCACTGGGGAGTTTTCCGGCGAGCGGTTACTTGCCAGACGTCCGGAGGTTTACAGGGCGATTTTAAGCATGAGCGCGGAAGGGTTGAGCGTTTCGGCTATGGCTCGGGCGTTTGCCGTGTCGCGGAATACGATTGCAGCGGTCCAAGATCGTGAGGGGTTTTCTATAGAGCACCTTAAAAAAGAGCTCCTCAAAAATGTTCGGACTGCGGCGAGGCTTTCGGTCGAGCGAGTGGTTGAGTTGGTGCCATCCATCACCAGCGCCAAGGATGCGGCAATAGTCGCGGCCGTAATGGTCGACAAACTCCAGCTGCTCTCGGGTGAGGCGACGGCGAGGGTGGAAAGGGTAGAGGTTAGCCAGGACAAACTCTCGGAGATGCTGGCCAGCTTGCCGGTGCTCGAAGCTGAGGTAGTGCCAACCGGTTTACACGGGAGCGGGTCGGAACAAAACGGGCCGGATGCGCTGGGGCTGCCGGGTGCCGGATCGGTGGGTGCTGAGGGCTTGATTGATATAGGATCAACTGATTCGGGGGCAATTCACCTACTGAACGCCGAAGCGGGCGCCACTTTGAGGGACCACATGGCCGAGCGTCAGGCCGTCGAGCCGGTCGAGGTCAAGGCCGTGGCGGTCGATCAGGAGGGGGGGAGGGGGTCTGGATTTTTGGACACCCCCCCTATGACACCCACTGATTTGGGTGAGCAGAAAATTTTATGCAAAGGGGTCTCTTCGTCGCAGGAGGCCGCTGAGGAGCTTTCAACTAACTAACCTATGGATCAGTCAAAAAATAAAAAAAACGCGGCGGAGGCCGCTGCTGTGACGCTGGAGGCGGTGACGCCGGAGGCGGTGAAGGTGAAGGTGTGGCGCGCTACGCCGAACCGCTACTTGGTGCAGGTTCAAATTCCTACGGGCGAGGCGGGCACGATGCGCGTGGCGCTGATGCGCGTGAAGGACAGCCGGTTCTACCGCCCTGGCGAGATGGTAGCGGCTATGCCAGGGGAGTATGACATCTGGCTTCCTGTCAAACAACGGTTCTCCCCTGCTATTGGCGCTTTATGAAAAAAACAACAAGACTGTTTCAGTCTGCGGCTGTGAGCGTTGCGCTCTATCGCCGTTTTCTTGAGCAAAAAAAAACAGCCCAAAAAAAATGAAAATAACCACAGAGAACACAGAGGACACGGAGATGGTAATGGCAAGGTTCAAGTTGCCGGTTTCCGTAAGTTACTTCGCGGAGATAGCACATGGTCTTAACATAATAGCAAACGCAGACAGGAGAATTGCTTTTACGCGACAAGTCGGGGATTGCCTTGAGATTTATTCGGTTCCTGACGCGAAGGAGGCAAAATGAAGACGCGACTTATTGTCATCGACACAGAGACGGGGGGCTTTGACCCCTCGAAGAATGCGCTTTTGAGCGTGGCGGCGGTGGATTCTTTGGATAACGAGGCTTTTACTGCGATTATCCGGCCGAATCCTGAGTGGCTTTGCGAGCCGGATGCGCTGGCGAAGAATGGCTTTACCTTAGATTTTCTGGAAAAAAACGGGCGGCCGGAGCTGGATGTGATGCAGGATCTCGCTTTATGGCTGGGCACGCGCCGGTTCTCGGTGATGGCTGGCTGCAATGTCACCTTCGACCGTGACTTCCTGCGGGCGGCCTTTGCTCGCAATTTCCTGACTTGGCCTATGGGCAAGATGGTGGACCTGCAAGCAGCGGCGTGGCTCGCCTACGAGGCGGACGCTCTTGCCCTGCCGGTGGGTAAGGATGGGCAGCCTCGGCTGAATCTGGACCACATTGCGGCGGCGCTGGGCTTCTCCCGATCTGGCAAGACGCACAATGCGCTCGAGGATGCGCTGATGACGTTGGCGTGCTTCCACCGCCTGCGGAGGCTTGTCGAGATGTCTCCGCGCACACAGGAGGCCGTGGCGTGAGCCTGGAGGGTTACGAGAAGTCCAGCCAACACCGGAGCGTGCCCTCGCTCGGGCCGGACGATGCACGGGTGGGGTGGATGACGGTGCGCGACAGCCGGGCGTTCTCGGCTGCCTGCGACCGCATGCTGGAAAGTCGAGGGGTCCGGACGCGCAGCGTCTGGTGGGAAAATAGGATGCAATTTGGAAAGAAAAAAAATCAATGACTACAAAAATAACATCCGCCATTTGGGATGATCCAGATTTCATGGAGCTCTTGGATGCGGAAAAACTCTGCATCTTTTGGGTGCTGACAAAATGCAACCTACTTGGCTGGATCGAAGCTACTCCGCGCAAACTTGCAAGGGACATGGAAGCACCTTTCAAGCACCTTCAGGGAGCTTGCGAAAAATTGCCAAGGAGCTTTGTATTAACTCCAAGGGGCGTCTGGTGCCGGAATTATATTCGCAAGCAATTCGGTCACGGACAATCACTTGCGCGTTCTCACATGTCCAAGAGTCTGCGCAAGCAGATTGCTGATGCTCCGGAGGAAATTCAGGCACTCATCCTTCAAGAATATCCAGAAATTGAAAGCTCCTTACCTTCCTCTCCGAAGGAGCTTGGTAGCTCCTTGGAAGCTACAAGAGAAGGAGAAGGAGAAATAGAAGGAGAAGGAGAAACTCTTTTACTCGAAACTGAAACTTCAAAGCCAGAAACACCGCATCCTGCCCTGACCCGATTCCGAAACCTCTTCAACCTTCGAGAATCGACTCCTCTTGATGCCTCCTCGAGCCGTGCTTGGGAAAAAAATAAAAAAGCGGCGGCGGCCGTGAGCGAAGAGGATTGGCGGTTTCTCGAATGGGCTTATCGGCAAAAAGAAGGGGCGGCGGCGCAGTTTCGCCGCAAGGACTTAGCTACGCTTTTAAATAACATCCTCACCGAAGTGAGCCGGGCGCGGGATTGGGCAGGCCGCGAGGGGGTGAGCCTGAGCGCGTCGGCTTCCGCTCCTATGGAACCCTCTGGCTGGCGTGATCTTATCGAGACAGAATTTCCAGAAGTGAACCTCTCCACCTGGGCCAATCTCCCAGACAGCATGAAATCTTGGGTTCGTGAAAAACAACGCGAACTCGCCGCAGCATAAAAACAAAAAAACCAACATGATAAATATGATCGAAACATTTGAAACGAGAGCCACCGAATTGGGGCTCCTGTGCGTCGTGACACGACATAACGAGGAGGCTGTGAATGACTTTCTCCGCTGGCAGGTCGGCACTTACGAGAGCCGCCCTATGGAGGACCCTATTTACACGCCGATGACGCATCCGGATGGCTCGCCGGTGGTGAGCGACGACGGGGCGGAGCAATTCCGCCTTCTCGGGTATGAGCCGAACCCAAGTGTGTGCTGCAAGGTCTTCCGCCTTCTCGGCTTCGGATCTTCGCTCCGCAAAGCCACGGCCATGGCTGCTTCCCGTTTGCCAAGAAAATGAAAAGCATCCTTCCCGAAAATCAAATTGCCGAAAAAGCCGTGGTCGGCGCAGCGATCACCGATGGCCGCACGGCAGATAGCGTGCTGGAGGCGCTGACGCCCGAGCAGTTTGTGTTGCCAGCGCACCAGACGATCATGGGTATCGTCGCCACCATGCGGCAGGCTGCCCGGCCGGTGGACCTTATCCTGGTGACGACTGAGCTGGAGAAGGCGGGCCAGCTTGAGGAGTGTGGCGGCTATGCCGGTGTGACTGAGCTGGTGCAGGAAGTCGCCACTACGATGAATTGGCGCTACTACGCTGCCGAGGTGCTGGATGTGTGGAAACGCCGTGCCATGCGCCAAGCCGCCCTCGCCATGGCCGAGGCTGCAAACGACTATGCACTCACCACGGAGGATGCCCAAGAACGCTGCGAGCAGGCGCTGTATGCTCTCCGCGACCACTCGACAAGGGAAAACCCCGTCTCGCATTGCAAAACGGCTGTAATGGCCGCCGTGGAGCATATCGAGAAGGTCTATCACAGCCGGGGTGAAACCGTGGGGCTCGAAAGCGGCATCCACGATCTGGACCGCTCGACCGGCGGATTCCTTGGGGGGCAGTTGATCGTCATCGCCGCTCGCCCTGCGTGCGGTAAATCAGCACTCGGCATGCAGATAGCCTTGCACGCTTCTATGCAGAAGGCCGTGCCGACACTGGTCTTTTCGGTCGAAATGCCCAGCGTCGAGCTGATGACCCGCGCCGTTTGCTCCGAGGCCGGTCTGGACCTCCAGCGCACACGCGACGGATTTTTTGACGGCAGAGCCATGGGGAATGTCTCAGGCGCAGCCACCCGGCTGGTGCAGAGCAAGCTCTACCTCGACGACACGCCCGGGCTCACCGTGGCGCAATTCCGCAGTCGGGCACGACGGGCCAAGTCGCAATACGGCCTTGGCCTCATCGTCGTCGATTACCTGCAATTTATGAAAGGCTCGTCGAAACGGGCAGGCGAGAGCCGCGCGCTGGAAGTGAGTGAGATTTCCATGGCGCTCAAGATCACGGCCAAGGAGCTGAACATCCCCATCATCGCCCTGGCGCAGCTCAACCGCGACGCCGACGAAGGCTCCAAGCCGAAGCTCTCAAACCTCCGCGAATCCGGCAGCATCGAGCAAGACGCTGATACCGTGCTCCTCATCCACCGCCTGGATAAAAACAAGAAAAAATCCGACGCCGACGAGGAGCCTATGGATCACAACACCCTGCTCATCTTGGCAAAACAAAGAAACGGCCCCACGCCGGAAATCAAACTCAACTTCATCGGCCAGCACACCCTTTTCAAAAATGTGACCGAAAAGGCTTACAGCAACAACAAGAACGAAAGACAGAAGTAAAAAATAACACCATGACCATCAGCCACAAATCCACACGCAGCATCACGGAATATCATTTCCAACTCACCTCAGACACGCCTGAGCCAAAGTGTCCGGACACATTGGGTAAAGTCATCATTACCTTTGAGAACGGCAAATTTTCTCGGTGCGATTTCCCGTTTAAGGGCACCTATAACCGCGAGCAGTGGTCGATGCTGGCGGAGATCGAGAGCGAGATTCACCGTATTGAGTTGAGTCTTTTGAAGTGAAACCCTTAACAATTTATTGAATATGACAATAGTATCTGATTCAGCGATAGCCTGTCCCGCCTGTCATCGTGAGTGGCAGGACCATCCGGGCGTGGCTCACACGTGCAAGCTGGCAACAGACTTGGCGGCGACTCTGCGGGCTGTGTTGCATTATGCGCAGCCTCCGGAATATACGCGGGATATTGGTGCGCAGGAGGTTTATTTTGACCTGGTGGAAAATGCGAGGCGGTTGGTGGTGAAGGCGCGGGCTTTTGAAAACGAATTATGACCACAGAGGACACAGAGAACACAGAGAGGGAGAACGATTTGCAGTGCGAACTGGCGGCATGGGAGCTTTTGCGCGAGGCAAGGCGCGAGCTCGACGAGGCGCTGGAGGCTATCAAGGTTTTTTACAAAGCCAAAGGAAGACACAATTCTCAAATTGCGGCAGCTAAAATGTTTGAGCTTGTCGGGGTTCCGGCTGTGTATCCAACTAATTATCTAAAGAAGGAGGGCGCGAAATGAGTGAGACACCAGAGACAGATGCGCGAACTTATGTTCCGTCGCTTGGCGCATCAACAGTTCCCGCTGAAATTGCTCGCAAACTTGAACGCGAGCGCGACAAGGCGCGGACTGAATTGGAAATGTGGCTCGACGGAAACATCATGCACCAAATCCACAGGGATGAGTTAGAAAAAGCAGAACGTGAACGAGATGAGGCTCTAAAAGAACTATCTTCGATACACCAATGGATTGATCGAAATCACGCCGATGGTTTTATTGATTCGCTAACCTATTTCCAAAATCTTGAGCGCGTTACGGATAACTGGTATGATCGTTTAGACCGATTAGAAGTTGACGCTAAGCGATTTGTAAGAGAGCGCAACGAGGCGCGGGAGTTGCACGGAAACGCTTTGCGCGAACGAGAGGCAACAGAAAAGGAAGTTGATGCAATGTTGGAGCGAGCGCAAAAAGCAGAGCGCGAGCGCGACGAGGCGCAAGCAAAACTTACAAACATTTACCGCTGGATCGAGCGAAATCATTCAGACGGATTCATAGATTCTTTAAGTTATTCGCAAAATTTGGAACGAGTTACGGATAACTGGTATGATCGTTTAGACCGATTAGAAGTTGACGCTAAGCGATTTGTAAGAGAGCGCAACGAGGCGAGGGAAGATGCAGCACAGCTTGCAGATAGGTTGTCTGGTCTTGAACTCCGCACAACTGAGGAACTGGCTAGACTTAAGCGCGAGTTAGACTCGGCGCGGCACGAAGCCGGATTTTGGCATAAACTATACAAACAATTTTCAATTTACGAGGAGGAAACAAAATGAGCGAGCGACCAACGCCAGAAACGGATTCGGCATGGGAAGAGTTATATTCCAATTTCAGTCGGTATCGCATCGCGGAGAAAATGAAGACATATTGCCAAGAGAAGGAACGCGAGCGCGACGAGGCAAGGGAGAAAAATGCTAAGATTCGCGACATCGCGGAATGGTTTGCAAATCAATTTTTTGAAAATGATGGAGATGAGCGATGGCCGTCGTGTCCAGTAACTAAAAATGCACAGAAACTCCGCGCCGAACTCGACCAACTCAAGGAGGGCGCGAAATGAAACTCAGCCCGTTTTGGTATGCCATTGGCAGTATCTTTGCTGTGCCGCTCTTCGTGGGCGTATGCCTAGCTTGGAGCGTTTTAATTCTGATCATTTGGCCTGCCGTTCCATTTATTTTCTACTACAAACGAAAGAAAGAATTGGAGGGCGCGAAATGAGTTTCACTATTCTTGGCTATCGGGTGCGCTATTATTGGCGAAAATTCGTAAACTTCATTGGGTTTTGTCACAGGTGTGGATCGTCGGTCAATTACACTCAACACGGAAAAGCAATATGTCCGGCCTGCGGGAAATAACATGAACTCCCTCCGCGACTACATTGCTCACCGCCGAATTGACGCTACTCATGCGCTGAACCTCCTGCAAGATGCCGGGGTTATCTCCGACCTGTGCGTGACGGTCGATGATGTCGGCGATGCTGGCAAAGCCGTTGCCTGGTTAAACCTCCATGAACATGAACTCAAGCCTGCCCGCCCATGATTCCTCAAACTAAAAGCCCGGTCATTCCAGATATCGTCATCGAGGGCCGCCGACCGGATGGCACCTTTGTCGTGCAGTATCAGGGGCGACGCCTGGGAGCCACTGAGGCGCAGTTGCTCGCCATCCACCGCGAGCGGGAGGAGCAGATTGCCCGCATGGTGGAGGATCCGTGGCGCTACGGGTGGGAGAATCCGGCTTGGGCGCGGGCGGATGCGGGGTTCTCGGAATTGCGTGCGCTTTTTCCCAAGGGCGTCACGGAGCTTCTCATCCTCGGCGGCAACCGCTCCGGCAAGTCGCGCTACTATGCGCGGCGGGCCATGCAACACCTGGTCAATAAGCCCGGCGCAAAGGTGTGGTGCCTGCAAAGCACGGAGGCCGCTTCGATCCAGAGTCAGCAGCCTTATTTGTGGGAGTATTTGCCGAAAGAATGGAAACCCTCCGCCAGCGGCAAGCTCAAGAAGGGCGCGGTGGCAAACATCACCTACTCGCAGAAAGGCGGCTTCACCGAGAACAGCTTCGTGCTGCCGAATGGCTCGCAGTGTTGGTTCAAATTCTACTCCATGGATGTCACCAGCATCGAAGGGTCGGAGTTGGATTTCGTATGGGCGGATGAATTGGTGACGCCGGATTGGCTGGAGGCGTTGCGTTTCCGTTTGCTCACGCGAGATGGCGAGCTGGGCATTGGCTTCACGCCGATTGAGGGTTACACGACCACCGTCAAAGAATACCTCGACGGTGCAAAGACGCTGGAGGAATGCGATGCGCCGCTCCTGCCGCGCTACCGCGAGGGCAGCCTGATCGGCGTGGAGCAAGTGCCGCGCATCCAGCAATGCACCAGGGAAAAAGCCCGTGTCGTTTATTTCCACACCGCCGACAATCCCTACGGCAACCCCGAGGCGATGGAGACGGAGCTACGCGGCAGCAACCGCGAGCGCATCCTCATGCGTGCTTATGGCGTGCCGACCAAGGCCCGGATGTCGATGTTTCCCAAATTCCGCGACACGGTTCATGTGGTGCCTGCCGAGAAGGTGCCGGGGGATGGCACGGTCTTTCACTTTGTGGACCCCGGCGAGGGTAAGACATGGGCCATGCTTTGGATCCGCTACACGCCGGATGGCCGGTGCTGGATTTACCGCGAGTGGCCGGACCAGATCGAATACATCGAGGGCGTGGGCTACCCCGGCCCGTGGGCTGAGGCGGATGGCAGGCTGCAAGACGGCCGCCCTGGGCCAGCGCAAAAAGCCTGCGCGGGCTTTGGATTTGAGGATTACAAACGCATCATCGACGCTGCCGAGAAAGCCGACTCCGCCGAGCCCTCCGAGCGTTGGATGGATAGCCGCTATGGCAACACGCCGACGATGACGCAGGAAGGCGTGCGAACCCTCATCGAGCAATGCAGCGACCGCATCGGCCTCGACTTCCGCGCCACCAGCGGGCAGGCGATTGTGGAAGGTGTCACGCTCATCAACGATTGGCTCGCTTACAACGAAGACGCGCCGATGGATGCGCTGAACTCGCCGCGCCTCTACATCTCCGAACGCTGTCAGAATCTCATCTATGCTCTCAAGACATGGACCGGTGCCGACGGCAAAAAGGGAGCCACCAAAGACTGGATCGACATCCTCCGCTACATCACGCTTTCCGGCGTGGGCTACGAAGACCCCGCCATGCTGCGAGCCCGCCCAGGAGGGAGCTATTGACACGCCTCCCCTATAATGGAAACAACATGAAACTTCTCCGACGCCGCGATGTCATGGCCCGTCTTGGGGTTACTGAGAGACAATTCCGAACGCTTGTCGAAAGTGCGTTGATTAAACCCATACGCAAGCGCGGGAGTCGCGCTTGGTATCGCTCAAGCGATCTGGAAAAACTGGCATGAGTGAGAAACGCACAGACTTTGAGGGCTCTCTGGGCCGGAACAAGAAGCAGGAAAAGTCAACGCAGCCTTCGCATAAAGGCTCCTGCACGATTGCTGGCGTGCCGTATTGGATCAGCGCTTTTGTGAACACAAACCGCGATTCGGGAGAAAAGTATTTCAAGCTCTACTTTGAGGCGAAGAAAACAGAGAGCGAACCAGCCGCAGAGCGAGTGGCCGTGCCGCTGGCCGAGTCGCCGGAGATTCCTTTTTGATGAGTGCTGAAGACCTACAAGCCGCTTGGTGTGTGCCGCAGGAGGAGCTTTGGTTTCGTGCTGTGTTGGCAAAGTTGAGCGACGCGATTGAGGACGCTGCTGAGATTACCTGCATGTGGCAGACGGCGCAGAACCCCGGCCTGCTCGCCCACAGCGCAGGCGGCTTGGAAGCCCTTCGCACCTTGCGCAATGAAATCGAGCGCACACGCGCCGAGGCATTTCTTGCCAAGAAATAATCATTTTCGTGACGCCGCGAAAATGATCGTTCCGCAATAAATTTGCGGGCGGTTTCGGTCGTTTTCTGTCGGTTCCGGTCGGTTCCGGCGCGGCTGTGTTTCAGTCTGCAAATTTTGCAGGCATATCCCCTATCAGCGCGAGTGCTGAACTGCTCGCCGCGAGTCCGTGAAAATGTCGGACCCGCACCAGACCTCAGTTCTGACACCGCGACTTGGACGCAACAAAAACCATGGAACAGACAGAAACAGCATTCAGCATCGGCGAAGTCATCGACGCGCTGGGAGTCAAGCTCCCGACCATTGATGAGACTCCGGCGACCGAAGAGGCCGCACAGGAAGCAGTCGCGGATGAGACTAACACTGACATAAACCCCGAGGACCAGACCGAGGAAACCGACGCGCCGGAAACGGACGCCGATTCCACGGACGATCCCGAACAACCCGAAGACGCCACCGAGGACGAAGACGACGCCGCGGAGGAAGACCCCGAAGCTCCCGCTGTGAAGAAGCTCGCCAAGCGAGTGGACAAGCTCACCGCCCGCGCTAAGAGCGCCGAGGAGCAAGCCACCAGCCTGCAAGCCGAACTCACCGCCGCCAAGGACGCTCTCACCCGCGCCCAGCCTATCGTGGTGCAAGATGCCGCCGACCCATTGGCGGATGTCGCCACGCCCGAGGCGCTGGAAAGCCGACTGGCCGCAGCCAATACCGTGCTCGACAATGTGCCCGACCTCATTGCCAAAGCCGACTACGAAGGCGGCGAAGTGGAAGTGGATGTGGGAAACGGCAGCACGCGCAAGTTCACGAAGCAAGAGCTTCAAGAGCGACTGCGCCTCGCCCGCCAGATCCTCAAAGCCGAGCCTGCCCGCCGGACCTACCTCGCCCAGCGAGAGAGTTTCCAGGCTGAAGCCCGGCAGGCTTACCCCGAGTTGTTCCAGGATGATTCCCAAGCCCGCCAGATGATGATGGCTACGCTGAAAGCGTATCCCGGCATCGGCAAGCTACCGAATCTGGAACTTGTGATAGGCGACGCCATTCGTGGACAAGCCCTGCGCTTCCAGCAAGCCGAGGCGATCCAAAAGAAAGCCGCCACAGCCAAGGCCAAGCCTGCCGCACCGGCAGCCGCCAAGCCAGCCGTAGCCCCCAAAGTTGTCAGTCCCTCAGCCGCCCCCAAGACAAAATCCCAAGCCGATCCGCTCGAAGCCCTGAAGAAGTCTGGCAACCGTGATGCCGCCGAGAATTTCGTCGCCTCACTTTTCAACTAACCAACCCCAATGACCCATAAATTCTAACCCCCCAAAACCACTACTATGGCAGCAACCCCCATCACTACAGTTAAAGGCCAGCGCGAGGACATCTCCGACGCGATGGTCCTCATCGAACCCGGAGACACACCTCTGTTCTCCATGTGCAAAAAGTCCAAGGAACCAGCCAACGTGCTTTTCCAGTGGCCAGCCGACCGCTACTCCGACCCACAAACCGCAGGCGTCCTCGCTAACGATGACGTTTCCAGCTACGACGACGAGCACGCCAACCGCGTTCTCCTCTCGGGCCGCATTCAAAAGGTGCGCCGGGCGTTCCAAGTGGACGACCTCGTTGAGAATGTCGCCGACCTCGCAGGAGTTGGTAAAAAGCAAGCCTTCAACAAGGCGGCAGCCAAGGCGCTTGTTGAGCTGAAAATCGACATCGAGGCCATCATGGGCTCCGATAACGACAGCCAAGTGCAGTCCGGCTCGAACCCCTACAAGACCCGTGGCATCGGCGAGTGGATCAAAGCCACAGCGCAGGCCGATACAGCGACCGCCGTGGACTCCACGTTCCGCACCCCCGCCGCCTCGATCAACACGACCGCGACCACTTCTCTCACCGAGAGCAACGTGATCGACGTGCTCCAGTCGATCTACAGTGTGCGCCGCGCTCGCCGGAACTACGACCTCGTTTGCGGCGTCGCCCTCAAGCGTGCGTTCACAAACTTCATCCGCACTGCGACGGCATCGACCAACGTGATGAGCACCGTGCGCACCTTCAACTCCAACGCGGAAGACAAGAAGATCGTGAACACCATCGACATCTACGAAGGCGACTTCGGCATCCTGGCCCTCCACGTTTCCACCTACCTCGCCAATGGCGCGGCCGCAGCGGTCTCCGCTGCCCGTGGCTACGTGCTCGACATGGATCTCGTCTCTATCGGATTCAACCGCAAGCCCCGCATGGAAGAGCTTGAAGACCGTGGCGGTGGCCGCCGTGGCTTCTGCGACGCCATCTTCGGCGTAGCGGTCTCGAACCCCTCGGTCCTCGGAAAATTCGCAGCGACCACATAATCCCACCCCCCAGCCCTTGCCGGTGGCCGTCTCGACGATGGCCCCCGGCAAACGGGGCAGGGGATTTATTTTATGGAAATCCTCAGAGAAGCACTCAGCGACATACCCGGCGAAGTGGCCGAAGGAGCCAAAAACGAACTCTTCGCCCAATGGAACTCCCAGGCTGTGCAGGCCGACGCCCGCCAGCACATCATCGCTGCCGACCATGCCAAGCAAGACCTCCGCTCGATTGAGGGCGTAGGCGCTTTGACGCTTTCCGTGGACCCACAGATCTACCACTTCTGGAACTGGAAAGTCCCCGGTTGCTGGAACGATCCCGATTTCATTGCCTGGTTCAAACGCAACTTCCCCCAATGCACCGTGCGGTGCGGTGGCACAGGCAAGACCATGATTCTCATGCCGGGCCTCAAAGCAGCATGATTCCAATTTTCACATTGCAGGCGAGAGAAACGGCAACTCGCAAGGCCCATACCCTTGAGAACACGGTTCAATTCCGTGGCCTGCTACCACATTTTGCCAGCTTACGCATTGCGGCGGGGTTATGTTTTTCCCTGGTCATTCATTACGCGCAGGCCGTAACCGCATCAAAAGCGGCCTCTGGCAACTCTTTCTCCACATGACCGAAGACGACGAGCCAGACCGCGACACGAAGTATTGGGTGGGCGAGCTCACGCAAGCCGCCACCGATGGCAGTTGGTTCTCCAGCGTCCGCAGCCAGAACTACGACACCCGCATGTCGCTCTGGGACGGCCAGTCCTCGGACGGTCGCAAGTGGGCCAGCAACTACGGCAAAAATGTTTTCCCCTGGGAAGGCGCTGCCGACAGCCGCATCCGCCTTGCCGATCTGGTTTGCAACCGCGAGACCCAGCTTTGCCTCACCTCTACCTTCGCCGCCCGCCTGCAAATGATGCCGGTGGAGTCCACCGACGCCATGTCCCGCACCGCCGCCGAGTCTGTGCTGAAGTGGATGCTCTTCACGCACTGCGCCTCCGACCTCCGGCGCGAACTCGAACTCGCCCTCAACATCCGCGCCACCTACGGCCTCGCCATCATGGGCGTGTTTTGGAAAACGACAACGCGCATCGAGGAGAAATCCGTCAGCCTCGAAGACATCATCCTCATGGCCCAAGAGGCAGGCGACCCAAACTCGCCGCTCGCCATGCTCATCGGCGCAATCCTCGATCCACTCCAAGAGGAAGTGGCTATCGAGATGGCCGAGCAATTTGCCCCCGGCACCGGCGCCGCCGCCAATATCCGCAAGCTCCGCGAAGGCGGCACGGTGGAATACACCGAGCCATACATTTTTGAGAGCAAGCCCGAGTGGACGGCGTTGGAGCCATTCAACGACATCATTTTCCCCACTGCCACCTACGACCTGCAACGCGCCCCCTGGATCGCCCGGCGCGAGATGGTGACTTGCGAGGAGCTGGAGGAACGCACGCTTACCGAAGGCTACCCCCAGGAGTTTTACGAGAAGGCCGAGAACTACAAAGGCGCAAGCCTCTGGCCCGTCTATTCGCAGCAGAACCACAACCGCCGCGATAGCATCCTCTGGCAAGACCACCGTGACCTGGTGGAAATCTGGCATGTTTACAGCAAGGAGACCGACGAGAAGACCGGCGCGACAAAGGTCATGTGCCGCGTCATGCACCCGAATGTGGACATCTTCGCCAAGGAGGAAATATCCCCTTACACGCATGGCGAATATCCCTTCATCGAGCTACCCCGCGAGCGCGTGAGCCGGTGCATACTGGAAGCCCGTGGCATCCCTGAGCTTGTCTCAACCATGCAGGCGGAGATCAAGACCCAGCGCGACTACCGCACCGACCGCGCCGGAATTGCCATCCTCCCGCCGATGCGTGTGCCTGCCAACCGTGGCAAGCTGGACATCATCCTCGGCCCAGCCGTGCAAATCCCCGAACGCAGACCGAATGAGTTTGGCTGGATGCAGCCGCCGCCCTTTGACCAGGGAACCATCGAGATCGAACGCGCCGTGCGCCGCGATGTGAATGAATACTTCGGCATGGCAGGCGAGGGAGTGGACCCCAACTACGTCGCCTTGGTCACACAGCACACGGTGGACCGCTGGCTACGCGACTTCAAAGCCATCATCACCCAGACCTACCAGCTCATGCAGCAATACATGCTGCCGGTGCAAATCCTGCGCGTTTCCGGCGGGCAGTCGATTCCTTTTGAAGCCGACCGCGAAAGCATCCAAGGCAAGTTTGACCTCATGGTGGATTGGGATTCCCGAAACCTCGACGCCGAAGCGCTTGGGGTGAAGTTGAAATATATCTCCGAGGCCATCGTGCCAATGGATGTCGCCGGTGTCATCGACCGCGCCGGGCTTGTGAAATTCATCATGGCCGCCGTGGATCCCAATCTTGCCGACCTGTTGGTGCGCGACCCCGGACCCGCCGCCGCTATCGAAGCCAACGAAGAACAACTGGCCTACACGAAGATTGCCGCAGGCACCGAACCGGAATTGCCAGGCGAAGGCCAAAACCACCAGCTTCGCGCCCAAGTCCTGCAAGGCATCATCCAGGCCAACCCCGCCGTGCAGCAGCGCTACCAGCAGGATGAGATTTTCCGCAACATGATCGACGCCCGCATGAAGGGTTTCAATTTCCAGATGCAGCAACAACAAAACGCGCAGATCGGCCGCCAAGGCACCCTGCCCGCGTTGCAACAAGGGGCCGCGCAATGAAGACGACTCCCTACCGCACAATCCGCGATGGAGTGATTCAGCGCATGGGCATCGACCCCGCGCAGAGTTTGCTGCCTTCGCAGGCATCGGCCATTGCCGAGTATGCGACGACCGCTGCCGCGCTGGCTTGGGGATTTTATGATTGGCCCGACACCACGCAGATCGAGCAGAGAGCGGTGGTGGCAGGGAGTATTGCGCTCTACCAAACTGGCCTCACGCCGATTGGCGATGTCTCGGCCGTGTATGCTTCGGACCCCGCCGCCACGGGCATCGCCGATGAGCTGGAATTTGTTGTGACGGACAACGCCCTCACGATCACAGACGCGGCTTACACGACCGGCGATGTGTATGTGTTCTTTGCCCTGCCTGTTCCCCGGTTTACCGACACAGCTTTTAGCTCCGGCACGACTTATGCCAAGGGCGACTTGGTTTATTACAACACGACCGGCGACTGCTACGAGGCGATCCAGGCCACGACCGGCAACCTCCCGACAGATACCACCTTCTGGCTCCGCCACCGCATCCCGACTTTCCTAGCGGACTACATCAAATTTTACGCCGTGGCCGAGACGCTGGCGGAAGACGGGCAATACGACAAGAGCCAATTCCAATTCGTCCGCGCCGAAGGCGTCTTGATGCAGCGCATGGACGACGCCTGGCTGCGCCGAGGCGAGGTTCGCCGCTACTCCGCCACCTTCCAATAACCCCCACTTGACAACCCCTACCTATAATTAAACCATGAACTCCCCCACATCCCTCATTGCTGGCCGCGACGCGTCCGGCATCGTGCGTCCAGTCGCTGTCACCTCCGATGGCAAACTTGATGTCGGCCTGGCCTTTTCCGGCACGGTCTCAATCGGCACGGTCTCCATTGACCAAACGACCGCTGGCACGACCAACGGCGTCGTGGTGAAATCCTCCACGCTTCCCACCGGCGCTGCCACGGAAACGACCTCGGCCGCGATCCTGGCCAAGATCATCGCCGCTCCTGCCACGGAAGCCGCTCAAACCACGCAGACCACACGCCTGACCAGCCTCGACGGCAAGGTGACGGCTTGCAATACCGGCGCGGTGGTTGTCTCCAGCTCCGCCCTTCCTTCCGGCGCTGCCACGGCAGCCAAGCAACCTGCCCTGGGCACGGCTGGCACGCCAAGCGCAGATGTCCTCACCGTGCAAGGCTCCGCTTCTGGCACGCCCCTGCCGGTGACGCCAAGCGCCGTTCTTCTGGGCAACAGCACAGCCTACGAGAGCGGGCGCGTATTCAAGAACTCGGCTGGCACGCTCTATTCCATCTCGGGCTACAACTCGGGGCCTGCACAATTCATCCACCTCTTCAACTCAGCCACAATTCCCGCCGATGGCACCGCGCCGGTGATGGTGCTGGCCGTTCCAGCGCAGACGACTTTTTCCTTCAACGCGGGGCTTGTGGGCATCCCACTCTCCGCCGGCATCGCGGTGACGAACTCCACGACCGGCCCGACCAAGACTCTCGGCTCGGCAAACCTTCACATGACCGCGCTTTTCGTCTAAGACATGGGCTTTGTCACCTCACCCCTCTACCCTGACTCGGGAACGGCGGACGCGCTGAAGATCAACGGCACGCCTGTCTCGGGTGCAAAGCCCGCCAACGGGCAGACGTTGGTTTACTCGTCCTCCATCGACGAGTATGTGCCGCAGACGCCTGCCAGCGGCGGAGGCGGAGGGGGCGCGGGGTTCCAGCCAAGTCCCGAGTATGCGGCAGATGAGATTTCAAGCATTACGGTTAGCAATACCACTCAAGGTTTTTCTTTGGAGAATTTTGCTCGTCAAGGCGTTGATTACTACCAGTCTAATAATGAATATGCAATTAGCCGCAACGGTCAATCCTATGGCAGTGTTGCTGGGTCATGGCTATTGGAATATATCGGCGAAAACGGAGGGCCTGTAGCCGCATCAACATCGTCAGGGGCATACCCGTGGCAGGCGACATGGCCAAGTGGCACGACGGTTGTAAAAGCCACGCTCGCTCGCCTTGTCGGCGCACCGCTGGCTGCTACCGCAACCGAGGGCACATCCGCCTACGCCGCCCGCGCAGACCATGTGCACCCATTCCCCACCGCCGCGCAAGTCGGTGCGGCTCCGGCAGGGAGCTACGTGACGCTGGACGCAAGTGGTAAAGTGCCGTCCTCGCAACTGCCGAGCTATGTGGACGACGTGCTCGAAGTGGCAAATTTCGCCGCGCTGCCAAAGGTCGCTTACACGTTCAGCGGCTCCACGGCGGCGAGCGTCAATGGCGAGTATGTCGTCACAGGCGCGCTCTATAATGACTATCCCACTTACGCAGCCGCCTCGCTGGGGAACACTCTGCGGCGGCGTGCATCCATTGGCGTTACCAATCCCGGTAGCTGGGAAATCGTCAGCTCCGGTAATGCGCAACGCTTGCTTGCAAATTACGCATCTAACACTCCGGCTAACACGTCATGGCCGAGTTCGACAGCGGTTGTCTATAGCGAAAATGCAGGGCAAGGTGAAAAAATCTACGTCGTGCTCGACACAGGCAAATGCTACCGCTGGAGCGGGTCAACCTATATCGAAATCTCCAGCACGCTTGAGTTGCAAAACATTCAGAAACCAGACGCTTACGCGTCCGTTTACGTTAATGTTCCTAATTTTTCCGGGGCAGAACTGTCTCGAACTGGGACTGAAAACGGTAAGCCTATGTACAATGGCGTTAATGGAGAGGACTATTTCGCCGTTTACTGGACTGGCACGAATTGGAAAGCTCAGGGCGAATACAATGCTGATGGGTATTCATACGGTGAGTCTATTGCAACCGGAAACACGGCATACCCGTGGCAGGCAACTGGCTGGACAAACGGCGGCGGCGTAACCCGCGTCGGCACATACAACGCCGCCCTCGCCCCTGCTCCGCTTGGGGCAGACGCTTATAGCGGAATAGGCACAAAAGCCGCCCGCGAGGACCATGTGCATCCTCTGCCCACGCCCGCGCAGATCGAAGCGGCTACCGCCGCGCAGGGGGCAAAGGCGGACTCCGCGCTGCAAAGTGGCGCGGCGATTTCCACTATCAGCGGCCTGCAAGCTGCCCTTGATGCCAAAGCTTCACTTTCCCGCTCCATCACCAACGCACTCATTTTTGGATAATATGAAATCATTCCTTGCACCAAGTTACACATTCACGCCGGGAGCCTCTGGAGTCGGCACGGTCAACCTCAGCGGCATCGCTGGGTTCAACATCAAATTTCTCGTTGCCATTGTCAACCAGACTCGCGGGACGGTGATCTACGCGACGGGCTCGACGGACACTCGCTACACGGCACTCTCTGGCACGACGCTGACGCTCTTTGCCGACACCACCGGACACAGTTCGGGTGATGTCCTGCAAGTCATCTACGAAGATCAGACAGGCGCACCTATCGCGGATACGGCGATTCAAACATTACCCGCCGCACCCGTGCGCCAAGTAGGGCAGATTACGGATGTTGCTGGGTTCTCGGCCGTTGGAGCGAGCGTGCTTGACCCGTATTTCAACGCACCAATCGTTGGGACTGGTGTGACATACAACCAAGCCGCAGGTTCTCTCAACATTTTGAGTGGCACGAATACAAATGCAGAGTTTCTTGCTCGTTCCATCAAATTTTATAGCGGCTCGATGAAAATGAGGTTTTCGATCATCGCTTCCCAGCGTATCGCAAACTCAAACTTTGCGGTGATGTTGGCAGACCTGATCGGCGAGAACCTTGCATACACGATTAACTCGGCTACTTCAGTAACGGTAGCTATTGCAAATCATACATTTGATGCAACTAATGTTGGCCAGTTTGTTCAAATGGGTGGCATTACCGGAGCGGCAGGCGTTCCAGGACGCTATGCCATCGCCTCGGTTGTAGCAGGGGTTTCGATAAACCTAACCGTGGCAGGCTTCCCTGCTTCGGGGTCTGGAACCTGCACACTATTCGGCCGAAATTATATCCGCAACTTGGTTACTGGCGTTACGGCGACAGCAATAAACGTCGATGCACAGCGCAACGGGTGGGCGACTGGCGATACTGCGGCGACAATCAACACGACGGCATCGCCGGGAACGATTATTCAATGCGAAACGACTGGCCGTGAGGTTTTTTGGAATGATATGCTGAGGGCAAGTTCAGCCGCAGCCAGCTCAACAAGCCGCGCATCTCGCTACGAAAACATCCCTGATGCTACAATTCCGCTCTATGTATTTATTTGGAACTTTAACGGGACAACAGCTCCTGCCTCTACGACGACATTTACTTTTTCGCACCTATCACTTGAGTCATTTCCGAACAACTCAGTTTATTTACAAGGCGTTCGTTCAGTTGGAACGGCTAATGCTTTACCTGTTGTAGTAACATCCAGCGGGACTGTTAGCACTGTTACTGCTGTTGGGACTGTTAGCACTCTTTCTTCTGTTTCTCTTGTTACTGCTGCCAACTTAAACATACCCGTAATCATTGCGGATGTTGCATCTGCCGCGCTAACTACCACTGCCACTACCTCTGCACTTACGCCAACATTTGGTTGTAGTTATGTGGTCAGTATACCTGTGACGGTGGTGTCTGGCACATCACCGACGCTGGATGTCGATGTGCAAGAGAGCGATGACACCGCCATCAACTGGCAGACCGTTTATTCATTTCCGAGAATAACTGCGACTGGAATTTATCGCAGCCCCAAATTGGCATTTAATGGCAACCGTGTGCGTTACGTTCAGACAATCGGCGGCACAAGCCCGTCATTTACTCGTGTTATCAACCGTTTGCAATGTTCGGACTCAGTTGCCTCCATCCGCCAACTCATCGACCGCACGATTTCATTAACTACGCTTAACAGTGCAACGCCGAGTATCAACGTGCAAAACTGCCGATCAGCTCAGTTGGTCATTAACATCGGCGCGGCAACGACTGCGCCAGCAGTTACGCTACAAGGTTCGGATAATAACGGCGCGGATTGGTATTCATTATTCGGCGTCGGTCAGACGGTTACAGCAGTTGCAAACAGCACGGTTTCTACAATAGTTGGCACTATGAACTCGCAACTGATTCGAGCGGTTGTTTCAACCGCAGGGACAGGCGTCACAGCAGGATACGTTCTCATTAAAGGATTCTGATGAATGAAAAAAACAGGACAAGTGTTTTTTCTGGACGAAAACGAAGATCTATTTTTAGCAGAAAGCTTTGAAGATGAAAACGCAAACGTGACGACAACTCAAACTAAATTAGAACGCGATAATTTTGCCGTTGTAAACCTAACTGCTGATTTTTTATAGAACCATGGAACAAAACCTCATCGACGCGACAAACTTTGCCGCCGGTCAATCTGACAGGTGGTTGTTCGTGGCTCTACTTATCATTGGCCTCGCCGCAATAGGCGTCCTCTTCCGCTACTTTACAGGCCGCCTTGACTCGCTCCAAGACCGCATGGACACACAGACCGCCGAGTTTGTGAGCCACCTAAAAACAGCTAATCAAGAAATGCTCTCCGTCATAGCCAGCGCCAAAAGCGTCATCGAGCGAGTCGAGCGCAAACTAGAAAGCAAATAATACCCCCCCCCATGAACAACATCCTCTCCCGCCTCAAAGAACCCTCCACATTTCGCGGCCTCGCCATCCTCGCCGGGCTCTTCGGCTACGCCATAGACCCCGCTCAGGTGAACGCTATCGCCGCCGCCGTGGCAGCCGTGATCGCCCTCATCGAAGTCTTCCGCAAGGAAACCAAATGATCCGCCCAGCCCGCCTCACCGCCGTGATTGCCGCTACAGCCTTTGCCGTCGCAGGGCTCCTGCTCCTCGGCGGATGCACCACGCTGGGCGTCTCGCTCCAGACGGACTACGGGCAATTCACCTACACGCTGCCCGAACTGCCCAAGCCGACTTCCTCCAAATGACTCTCGACGAACGCACCGCCCGCAACATCTCAACCCTGCACCCCACCGCGCAGGACCACGCGAGAAAGTTTATGCGCCTCGCAAGCGACATTGCAGGCAAGCACGGCGTAGTGGTGCGTATCATCAGTGGACTCCGCAGCTACGACGAGCAAGACGCGCTCTACGCCAAAGGCCGCACCGCACCGGGGCCAAAGGTAACCAATGCCCGCGCCGGATTTTCCAACCACAACTTTGGCACAGCCTGGGACATCGGCCTCTTCCAAGGCAAATCCTACCTCAGCGACTCGCCCATCTACACCGAGATCGGCCAAGCCGCCCGCAGCCTCGGGCTCACATGGGGAGGGGATTTCAAATCTTTCAAAGACACACCGCACTACGAAGTGCCAACCGGCCTCTCCCTCGCGCAAATGCGGGAGCGTGTGGCTGCGGCAAAGGACATATTCGCATGAGCAAAACCAAGCAACAAACCCGCAAGGCTGTGCTCTCGCGCATCCGCAAGGAACTCGTGGACCAATTCGACTGCGGCCTCGCGGTGGTCTCTTGGGAGGAGGGTGGCACCACCTACCATATGGACCTTAAATTCGGCAACCAATACGCCGTCGAGGCGCTTGCCGATAGGACGAGCGACATATTGTTCCCGATAGAAGACGACGAAGAAGAAGAGGAGGAAGCATCATGAAAACATCCTGGTCAGCAATAGCCCGCGATCAAGCGGACAAGGCCCACAAGACGGAAGTGGACGCCCTCAAGGCCAAGCTCGCTCAATACGCCGCCAACGCCGCCGACTTGGAGAAGCAACTCGGCATCGCGCTCTCGCTTGGCCGCACCCGCATCCGCCCGCAGCCGCTCTCGGTCAACATGAACGACAAGGCCGAAGCCGTGGCCATCGCGCTTGCCAGCGATTGGCATGTGGAGGAAACGGTAGAAGCGGCATCGGTGAACGGCCTCAACGAATACCGCCTGCCCATCGCCAAGACGCGCATCGAGAAATTTTTCTCCACCATAGCCCGCCTCACCGAGATCGAGCGCACAGGCGCCAAGATCGACGACCTCATTTTGTGGCTCGGCGGCGACTTAATGACCGGCATGATCCACGAAGAGCTTGCCGAGTCAAACAGCAAGACGCCTACGCAAGTCATCCTCTGGCTCCAAGACCGCATCGCAGACGGCCTCGCCACGCTCAAGCCGCACTTCAAGCGCATCATCATTCCCACC
>Ga0209298_10000735_pt1 | contig 21843 bp, 20 predicted proteins | sample S_140806_EF_Meta_FD_187325 | JGI IMG/M metagenome (GOLD analysis project Ga0209298, IMG submission 187325) | Freshwater microbial communities from Lake Simoncouche, Canada to study carbon cycling - S_140806_EF_MetaG (SPAdes) (version 2) | ecosystem: Environmental > Aquatic > Freshwater > Lake ...
GCCGTATCGTAAAGAACACGTGGGAGTGAAATCACGCATCGGAACAACCTACGGCAAATACAGAGTTTGCATGGATTTTCCAGAAATGATTAGCGAAGACAATGTGTGGAATGGACTGGTGAATGCTGTATGGTTGTTGTACCAAGACAACGCCGCTTGGAATGCTCGTGGTGCGTGTGATGGTGGTTACATTCCGAAGGATGATAATCGTGGGCAATATGCAGATCGTAAAAATATCCAGAACTATTCAGAGATTGACTTTGAGATTGTGAAAACATCGCGCAACTGGCCGAAAGAATCCTATGCCACAGTTCCTGTTCCTCAGGATGATGCAGCAGCGAAAAATCGCGACGTAATGGTTTCCTGCACCAACTGGGATCTTGCCTGTATGCAACCGGAAAAACACGTGAAAGGTGTGTTGCCATTCATGATCGACAAATACAAATTTGATCTTCATCGTTGGGACAGTTGGTATCAGGCAATTACTATTCGCACACCGCATAATCACGATGACATGTTTCAACGCGATCATTACTGGTATGAAATTGAGTGGACACCTGAACATATTGCTTGGCGAATCGGGCCTGAAAGAGATCAACTTGAATTGGTTGGTTACATGGATAAAACAGTGACCATGATTCCAGATAACCAAATGGTTGTTGTGGTTACACAAGAGTTCCACGATTCCGAATGGTGGAAACCAGCACCGTTCAATCAACGCAATATTCCTTACCCTAAGAATCCTATTGTGGGAAAGGTTCTCGCTGTAGAGATTGAATAAATCGTCACGCCGCTAATCGTTTTTTCCATTTCGTGTCACATCTCTATATTCATATTCCTTTCTGCAAACAAGCCTGTCACTATTGCGACTTCCATTTCTCCACATCGATGAAGAACAAGGAAGACATGGTGCGTGCCATTGCGGCGGAAATAGGAGTGCGAAAAGGTGAGCTGCCGAAACTTCCGCTCGAAACAATTTACTTCGGAGGAGGCACTCCCAGTTTGCTCAGCGATAAAGAACTTGGTTTTTTATTCGATACAATTTCTGAACATTTCGATATTCGCAATGATGCAGAGATTACACTCGAAGCAAATCCCGACGACTTGAGTGTTCCTAAAATCAAGCAATTGAAGAATTCGCCGGTCAACAGGTTAAGCATCGGCATTCAATCGTTTCGCGACAGTGACTTGCGCACCATGAATCGCGCACACAACGCAGATGAAGCCGAGCGAAGTGTAAAAGCTTCGCAAGACGCAGGCATTACCAATATCACAGCCGATCTTATTTACGGTTTGCCAGAACAATCGCTCAACGACTGGCGCGAAAATCTTCACAAACTGATTGCACTTGAAGTTCCGCATTTATCGTCGTATTGTTTAACCGTAGAACCGAAAACCGCATTGGCGCAATTTGTGAAAGCGGGAAAAATCGTACCGGCTACAGAACAAATCTCTTCTGATCATTTTCAGGTGCTGGTTGAAGAAACTGCGAAAGCCGGATTTGAACAGTACGAAATTTCCAACTTCGCAAAAGAAGGATACCTTGCAGTACACAACAGTAGTTACTGGAAAGGCGAAGCATATTTGGGTGTTGGTCCGTCTGCACATAGTTTTGCAGGGAATACACGCAAATGGAATAGTGCGAATAACATCGGTTACATGAAAAAGATATTTGCGTCGCAACCTGCATATGAGCAGGAGGTACTTTCCGTTATCGAACAATACAATGAACGTGTAATGCTTGGCCTTCGTGCGAAATGGGGCGTTGATCAAAAAAGAATAGCTGCAGATTTCGGTGATGTTTATGCGAAACATTTTGCCGAAGAGATGCAAACCTGGATCAAAAGCGGAGACGCTCTTGAAAAAGATGGAATTGTTACTCTTTCCCAAAATGGTCGTCTCTTGGCTGATCGCATTGCGTCAAGTGCCTTTTTCGTTGGAGATATTGAGCAATAGTCGCTCATCGTTTCGTTTTATTTCGTACTTTGATCATGTGCGTATATCTCTGAATATTCTTCTGCTCCTTGTTTTCATTTCCACAGCTCGTGCTGATGAATTCGAAACTGTATACGGAAAAGGAATTGCGCATGTCGAAGTGGTTGGTTTCTCTCAAGTAACCATGTACAGTTCTCCTGAATCAAAAGTGACGCATACATTGTCCATCACCTGTCAAGCTTGGTCATTGAACAGAACCATGCTGCACTTCGACTCGCTCTATCAATTCGATTCTGTTCCATCCTGGTTTAAGCCGTTCGTCATGCTTACCTATGGTGAGCAACAACGAATAGACTTCACTGTTTTGGATTCTGCGAACGGTTTTTATCTCACCGATTTAAAGGATGCCGAAGGGCGCGAAGTGTGGCTGAAGCGGAATGAAAATATTAAGTTTCTCACGTGGATGAGCTTCTACTCTTCCGTTGGAACGATTTCCTTGACCAGCAACAAAACAATCTTGTACGCTTCTCCGAATAGTTCTGCCAAAAGCACTGACTATTCGTCACGCTTCGAAGGTCGCGGTCAAATGAAAGCGCTAGAATATTCCGGCATGTGGATGAAAGTGGAATTGCGTATTCCAAGTCGCGATCCAATTTTATCTGAAGAAGTTTTCACCGGCTGGATTCAGTGGCGCAATGAACAAGCGCCGTTAGTAGAACACAATTTGTTCGGCTGTTGATCTACGCTTAACCATGCTGTGAAATCCGTTATTCCAGTATATTTATAGAATGAAATCACTGCTGGACCCCTCTGCTTACGCTGAAATACTTTCGCGCCTTGAAAAACTAAATCCGGATATCAAACCTATCTGGGGAAAAATGAACAGCGCCCAAATGATGGCGCATAATTCTGCAGGACTGGAATACGCGTGCGGCGACTGGCACGGAAAGCAAGTCTTCATTGGTAAATTGCTTGCTCCTTTTATGAAGAGCAATTTTTACAGCGACAAGCCACTGCCGAAAAACACACCAACAGCTCCGCAGTTTATTGCCAATGACCTTCGCGATTTCAATAAAGAAAAGAATCGACTTGTTGCGCTGATCAAACGTTTTCATTCTGGAGGACCAGAAAAAGTAACTACAAGCCCAAACATGTTTTACGGTAAACTCACCGCAGAACAATGGGCCATGGGGATGTATAAACACCTCGATCACCATTTCAAACAATTTGGCATCTGATGTTTGCAAGCATTAATCACAAAGGCAATGTCTACAAAACAGACCTCGCTCATCCTATTGACATTTCAATTCCCATGTCCGATCACAGTGCACGCGCATGGTATGTTGATCCAATGAAAATTGAACCCGTACGTTCGGGCGACTGGGTGGGCGAAGTAAAGTCGGGAGGCTCTGTCAATTTCAGAAACATCTTTTTCAATCCGCACGGACACGGAACACATACCGAGTGCGTAGGACACATTGCGCCGGAGATTTACAGCGTGAACGAACACGTGAAGCACTACTTTTTCATTGCGGAACTGATCACCATTCTTCCTGAACAACGCGACAATGGAGATTTTGTGATTACGCGCAAGCAGTTAGAGATTATGCTGGAGGATAAGTTTCCCGAAGCAGTCGTATTGCGCACCATCAGCAATGCAGAACAGAAGTTGGTACAGAATTGGTCGAATACGAATCCACCTTACCTTGAAGAAGCCGCTGCACAATTTCTCGCTGAACGAAAAGTAGATCATCTCCTGATAGATCTTCCATCCGTTGATCGCGAAGTAGACGAAGGAAAACTTTTAGCGCATCGTGCGTTCTGGGAATATCCGCACAACACACAATTTCAACGGACCATCACTGAGTTTATTTATGTTCCGAACGATGTATTCGACGGGCCGTTCTTGCTCAATTTGCAATTCGCGCCATTTGAGAATGATGCTTCGCCTTCGCGACCATTGCTTTTCAGAATTTCGAACTAATGAACATCGAAGAGATTCGCGAACACTGCATTGCTAAAGCCGGAGTAGAAGAAACTATTCCTTTCGGCCCCGACATTCTCGTTTACAAAGTCATGGGCAAAGTGTTTCTGCTCTGCGGTCTCGACAATACTCCTTTGCAATTCAATGTGAAGTGTGATCCAGAATTAGCGATTGATTTACGCGAACGGTTTCCCTGCGTGATTCCAGGTTACCACATGAACAAAAAACATTGGAACACCATCATTTGCGACGGTTCTGTTTCTGGCAAGCTAGTTCGCGAGTGGATTGATCATTCGTATGAACTAATAGTGGCTTCGCTTCCCAAGAAAGATAAAGCAGCACTAGAATCGCCGAAGAAGAAAAAAGCGCGCTAACTTTGTAGCATGAAACAGCTACTCCGTTATTTCATCCAAGGTTTGATCATAACCGTTCCGCTAGGCGTAACGCTGCTCATTCTTACGAAACTTTTCTTCTGGATTGAAGGATGGTTTTCGAATATGAAAGTGATCGTACATCCCGCAGCCGATCCATTCATTGTTATTTCCATCGTACTTGCTTTTATTTTGCTTGCCGGTATATTTGCATCCAACGTAATGGCGCGTTTCTTTCTCAATGAATCAAGCAAAATCATTGAGAAGATTCCTGTGATTCGTCACATCTATTCTCCGGTGAAAGATTTCACTGGGGCTTTTCTCGGAAACAAGAAATCATTCAAGCATCCTGTATTGATCACCACAAACGTAGAAGCCAACATTCGCGAAATTGGATTCATCACCGACGATGATCTGCACGAACTTGGATTAGACAAAGAATACGTTGCCGTGTATGTGCCCATGTCCTATTCAATTTCGGGTAGATTACTCATCGTTCCAAAATCGAACGTGGCGAAACTCGATGTGAATGCTTCTGATGCTATGAAGTTTGTAGTGTCTGGTGGCGTTTCAGAAGTTGACCAATAGCCACAAAAGTTTCGTAACTTGTTTGTTCAACACTCAGCACTATGAAAAATCTAGTATTCCTTTTCGTATTGGCAACGCTTGCACTCCCTGCATTTGCCGATGGCGTGAAAATAAAAGTGGAAGAGAAAAGCGAAAAAATAAATGGAGGTACACACAATTGTCTCGTCGTGACCATTTATGATGCCACTCCCGACGAAATAGAAAAAGAGTGGAAATCGAAAATGAAAGGATACGATGCGAAAGTGAGCGGAAAAGATGAAATCTTCGCAGACAATGCATTGATCAAAGATATTAGCGAAAATACCTGCGATGTATATGCACGCACAGAAAAAATCAGCGACACCGAAACAAAATTCATTGTCGGATTTCTCATGGGAGAAACGTGGCTGAGCTCAAGCACCAACAAAAATTCATTTAATGCAGCAGAAAAAATTGTCAAAGACTTTGCCGTGAAAATGACCAAAGATGCAGTTGCCGACAAACGCAAAGCCGCAGAAAAAGCGTTGGGCAATGTGAAAGACGACCAATCGGATCTCGAAAAGAAGAACAAGGATCTGCACGAGGATATCGACGATTACAACGCAAAAATCAAGAAGGCCGAAGACGATATTAAGGCCAACGAAGACGAGCAAACCAAGAAAAAAGCGGAGATTGAAGCACAACAGAAAATTGTTGATGAGCTCAAAGCCCGCGAGAATTCTGTGGAGTAGCGTCGACTCTATTTGTTGTGTTCTCTATCAAAATCATTGTTTTTAATTAAATTTCAATGATTTTAAGCAAATTCCAGGGGCCTGAGCAGAAACTACTTTGCTCCAAAATCGATTCTCCTGCCTTCGCTGAAGCGGCTGAGTGAGGGCTCATTTTTCTTACCTTCGAGTCCCCAATTGAAGTACCTATGGAAATGAAGTCGTTGGTTGAGCAGTTTCCTTCGCAAATGCGTGAAGCGATTGAAATTGGTCGTAAGGCAGTTGTATCAAAACCGGCACGCGAAATTCGCAACGTTTTGATCACAGGTTTGGGTGGTTCCGGTATCGGAGGAACAATCGTGTCCGAACTGGCATTCTCTGAAAGTAATGTTCCTGTTCAGGTGAGCAAAGGATATTTCATCCCTGCTTACATCGGACCGCATTCTATGGTCATTGTTTCGTCGTATTCAGGAAATACAGAAGAAACATTGGCATGCATGGAGCAAGCGCAGGAAAAAGGTGCGATGATTTATTGCGTGACTTCCGGCGGAGCTGTAGAAGCATTTGCAAAAGAAAATAAACTCGACGTCATTATCATTCCCGGTGGAATGCCTCCGCGTGCCTGCTTAGGCTACTCGCTCACGCAATTGATTTACATTTTTGCAGGTTGCGGATTGCTTTCGTCAGAGCATATCACCAACCTGGAGAAAGCTGCGGCTCTCATCGAAGGAAAACAAAAAGAAATTGTTGCACGTGCTAAAGAAGTAGCTGCATTTCTGCTTGGGAAAACACCGATCATTTACAGCACAACATTGTATGAAGGTGTGGCTGTTCGCTTCCGTCAACAGTTGAATGAAAATTCAAAAGTGTTGTGCTGGCATCACGTTATTCCTGAAATGAATCACAACGAACTTGTTGGATGGGCAGGTGGCTCTGAAGAATTCGCTGTGGTGCTTTTCCGCGATTCAGCAGAATACGAACGCAACGCATACCGGATTCAACTCAATAAAGACATCATCACCCGCTATACTCCGCATTACACGGAAATCGGTACAGAAGGAAATTCCTACCTCGAGAAAGCATTTTATCTCGTGCATGTTGGCGATTGGATTTCTGTTGAACTCGCTTCGTTGAGAGGTGTTGATGCTGTAGAGGTGAATGTGATCAATTTCCTCAAAGCTGAATTAGGGAAAAAGTAAGTTTCGGTTTTCGTCTGATGGCTTCAGCAATTAGAGTGGCAAGATCATTCATCGTAAATCGTAAATCGTAATTGACAACAGTACAATTCTCCGACCTCGGACTCATCGACTACAAAGAAGCCTGGGACTTCCAGGAGAAACTGTTTTCCCAAGTCGTGAATCAGAAAATTGCTAATCGGGACAAACCCGAATCGGAGCATGTACTTCCTGAAAATCATCTCCTCTTCTGCGCACACCCGCACGTATACACGCTGGGGAAAAGCGGCGCCGAAAGCAATTTGCTCGTGAACGATGAACAACTTCACCAGTTGCATGCGACATACTACAAAATCAATCGCGGCGGAGATATTACCTATCATGGTCCCGGACAAATTGTAGGCTACCCTATTCTCGATCTCGATCAATTCTTCACCGACATTCATAAATACCTCCGCTTTCTCGAAGAAGTAATCATTCTTACGCTCGCAGAATACGGCATCAAAGGCGATCGCTATCCCGGTTTTACAGGTGTGTGGATCGAGCCCGAACATCCCGCAAAAGCCCGGAAAATCTGTGCAATGGGCGTGCGCACCAGCAGATGGGTAACCATGCACGGATGGGCGCTCAATGTCAATTCAGATCTCTCGTATTTCAGCAATATTGTTCCGTGCGGTATCGACGATAAAGCCGTTACTTCTATGGAAAAAGAACTCGTCAGAAAGATCGATGAGCATGAAGTGAAAGAAAAACTCAAAAAGCATTTCGCAGCATTGTTTGCCTGTACGTTTAAGTAACTTGTACTGCGCTTACATTTTCCGTTTGGGGGTCGTATAACTTTCACGGAATGTTTTGCGTTTAATGTATAAATACATTCATGAAAACATTCTTCAAGCGTTTAGGGATATTTCTCCTCGTTCTTATCATCGGGGCGAATCTCTTCATTCTGATTTCAGGACGAACCTACTTATTCAAAGCGATTGGCAACACCTATCTCGTTGGAAGATCAGGTCCTTCCGTTGGAGAATATCAGATTTTCGCCAACCATGAAGTGAAGAACGGAACTCCGCAGCCGTGGCCTCGTGCAGCGCGTTTCAACTCAAAAGAAATTCCCGCCGACCTTCTTGCGAAGATGACAGCCATTCACACCGGTGCGTTTCTCGTAATCCAACACGACTCACTCGTACACGAACAATACTGGGGCGATTTCTCCAATGCTTCGTACACCAACTCTTTCTCCGTTGCGAAAACAGTGGTGAGCATTTTGCTCGGTTGCGCCATGCAGGATGGAAAAATCAACTCGCTCGATCAACCGGTCAGTGATTTTCTTCCCGAATACAAAACGGGCGATCTCTCGAAAATCACCATTCGCCATCTGGTAACAATGAGTTCCGGAATTGCCTTCGATGAAAATTATGTGAACCCGCTTGCGTATCCTGCAGAGGCGTATTACGGAAGCGATCTCCGCAAACTGACGATGAACTATACGGAAGTACCCGTAACACCGGGAACCACGTTCAGTTACCAAAGCGGAAATACTCAAGTGTTGGGCTTCGTACTCATGAAAGCAACAGGAAAATCGTTGGCCGAATATGCTTCAGAAAAATTATGGATTCCTATGGGCTGCGAGCACAATGCGTTCTGGAGTCTAGATCGTGAAGGCGGAAATGAAAAAACGTTTTGTTGTCTGAATTCCAACGCCGGCGATTTTGCACGCATCGGAAAATTGTATCTCGACAGCGGAAGATGGAACGGAAAACAAATAGTTCCTGAAGCTTATGCATTGCAATCTGTACTCCCGACAGGAATGAAAAACGATAACGGCACACCTTGCGTTACGTACAGTCATGCATGGTGGATGATTCCCGAATACAAAGGTCATCACATTTTCTACGCGCGCGGAATTCTCGGTCAGTATGTAATTGCCATTCCCGATCTCGACATGATTGTTGTCCGTCTCGGAGAAAAACGTCTCCCCGGCGATTCAGACAACATTCCGGAAGATGTGTATTACTATTTGGATGCAGCGATGGGTATGTGTCCAAACAAGCCATAACTAACCTCCAAAGAATTCCCGTAAATTTGCCTCGGTGTCAGGTATCAGAGGTCTGAACATATGAAGAAAGGTTACGAAATTCCCGAAGTACACGACATCGCAATGGCGGTGATTCTTGAAGAAGAGAACGGACAGAATATCTGGAACGTTTTTCTCATCAACCTGCACATTGTTCCGATCAAGAATGTGATTGTGTCATCGCGTGGATATGGCGAACTCAATGGTGAGAAACGCGCCACATCAACCTTACGTCATTTCTACGAAGAAATTCCTGATCTCGAATTCACACGAGTAGAACCTATCATGGAAGATACGTTCGGATTGACGAATGAATACTGGGTGAGTTTTTACATCGACGGACAGATCTACGATAAGAAATACGTTTTCCTTCCGGAGTCGATCAATGAAAAAAACTTCACTCCTATTCCACTCCTGAATGTTCCGGGAGTGATGATCCGATAATACACATCTTTCCCCGTTTTCGCTGACGAAAAAGTGAATTCGCCACGAAAAACAAGGCGGAATTTATCCGTTTACAAACGTTTACAAATACTTACACCCGACTACAAGTGTTTGTTGTAGGGCTAGTTTAATCTGGCGTTATTTGCTTTGCAGTAAAATTCAACCTCATGTACAACAACATCAACCTCGAAAACGTACTCTTCCTCGACATCGAAACTGTTCCGATGTTTCCCACCCATGCCGACGTTCCCGAACACTGGCAGGCATTGTGGGCAAAAAAAGCGGATACACTCAAAAAGAACGAAGATGAAGATGCTGCTTCGATCTATTCCCGTGCCGGAATTTATGCCGAGTTCGGAAAAATAATCTGCATCTCCGTGGGCCTTTTCAAATACGCGGATGGTGTTGAGCAATTCCGACTCAAATCGTTCTACGGCGATGATGAGAAACAATTACTCGCCGATTTCGCTGATCTTCTTCGCAAACATTTTAATCGCGATGTATATCGTATCTGCGGACACAATGTGAAGGAGTTTGATATTCCGTACATCGCTCGTCGCATGGTCATCAATGGAGTTCATCTTCCGGCAATGCTGGACATTTCCGGTAAAAAACCGTGGGAAGTGGTGCATCTCGATACCATGGAAATGTGGAAGTTCGGCGATTTCAAAAGTTACACTTCTTTGGCACTGCTGTCTGCTGCGCTTGGGGTTCCAACGCCTAAAGATGATATCGACGGAAGCATGGTACACTCCGTGTATTATCAGGAGAAAAATCTGGAACGCATCGTAACGTATTGCCAAAAGGATGTGTTAACCGTTGCTCAAGTGCTGAAACGCTTCCGCAACGAACCGCTCGTGAAGCCGGAGAATGTTGTGATCTCGTAAAAAACCGGCTAAAATCTGTAACCGTGTGTCATTGACAAAGAGTATATTTACACCACTATTTTTCACTATGAAAACGGTACTTTCAGCCAGTATTGCAGTTTTGATCTTGACGTTCGGATGTTCACACGATCCGGAGGTGAACAACACCATTCTCTTAAAACATTCTCCGCTCGTTCAGGCAATTTACTTCAGCGATGACAGTTTATTGCATGGAATTGCTTTGGGAATGAAAAAGGAAGATGTAAAAAAACATGCTCTTCCGGGCGACAGTCTCAGTCAGGAAGAAGTGGATTATCTGCTTTACGAAGGACGTTTCTCCAAAGACAAAACATACACGTGGGATTGCGAGTTTGATTCTGCAGGTCTCAGTGCATTGACGCTGGACATTTACCTGAAAGATGAAACTTCTGCCACCGAATGGTACAATGATTTGAATGCCTACTATACCGAGAAATACGGGAAAGGCACAGACGATGGAATGGCCATCACCTGGGAAATTAAGAATGTGAAACATCCAGTGCGCCTCGAACTCATTGAAGACACAGAGTATTCGTACGGAAAGCTATCTGTTTATTACTACGATCTGAGTTTCCTTCCAATGGAGTCGGACACAATTCCAGAAGATTCGCTGTACCTGCTCGAATCCATGTAGTTTATAAAGCATAAAGCCCTTTCCCATTGGCTTTCGTGCTCGTACACTGTATTCATTGTTAAATCAGCCTGAATAGCTATTTTTAAGGCGTATATGGAAAATCGAAATGACGAGAGTTCTGTTTTAGACACCCCTTCAACAGGAGTGCTTCTCGACATTCGCAACCTCGTTACAGAGTTTTATACTGACAGTGAGTCTGTAAAAGCGGTGAACGACATTTCGTTTTCTGTTCGCGCAGGAGAAACCATTGGAATTGTTGGTGAATCGGGTTCTGGTAAATCCGTGACTTCACTATCGGTCATGGGTTTGATTCCGAATCCTCCCGGAGAAATTACAGGTGGGGAAATCATTTACCATTCGCGCGAAGACGGTCCGGTAGATCTTGCCAAGCTTTCCGAGAAACAGTTGAGAAAGTATCGCGGTAATGAAATCGCGATGATCTTTCAGGAGCCGATGACTTCACTGAACCCGGTATTTACCTGCGGTGAGCAAGTGATGGAAGCAATTGTGCAGCACAAATCGTTTCCGGAAGTTTCGAAAGGGAGAAATTTTCTTGATAAAGTCATCAAGTGGTTTTTCAGAATTCTCTTCTTCACCAACTATTGGGGAATCATGAGTTGGCTTTCTTCGAAGTATGCAGGGCCAAAACGGTTCTACTCGAAGAAAGAAAAAATTGCACGCGACATGGTCATGGATCTTTTTGCGCAAGTACAGCTTCCTGATCCGACACGAATTTTCAATGCTTATCCGCATCAGATTTCCGGAGGTCAGAAGCAACGTGTAATGATTGCAATGGCTATGTCGTGTAATCCGCAATTGCTGATTGCCGATGAACCGACAACAGCTCTTGATGTAACTGTTCAGAAAACAATTCTGGAGTTGATGAAAGAGCTTCAGGCTACACGCAACATGTCCATCATGTTCATCACGCACGATTTGGGTGTTATTGCAGAATTAGCAGATCGCGTACTCGTGATGTACAAAGGAAAAATTGTAGAGCAAGGAACAGTGCTCGAAATTTTCTCTGATCCGCAACATCCGTACACGAAGAGCTTGCTGGCTTGTCGTCCGCCATTGAACAAACGCTTGCATTGGTTGCCAACAGTGAGTGATTTCATGCAAACCGATGAAGACGGCAACATCATCAAGAACGAACAATCGGTTCATGAAGTAACCTACAACCTGGCAGTTACTCCGGAAGAGCGCAAAGCACAACACGCCGCACTCTATTCAAAAGAGCCTGTTCTTCGTTTGGAGAATATTCAAACACATTTTGTCACGCAAAAAAGTATTACCGGAAAACCAACGAAAGTGGTGAAGGCTGTAGAGAATGTTTCGTTTGATGTGTATCCAGGAGAAACACTTGGTCTTGTTGGCGAATCGGGTTGCGGAAAAACAACATTGGGAAGAACCATTCTGCGATTGATTGAGCCTACCGGAGGAAAAATTATTTTCCACGGAAAAGACATCACCAAACTCAACTCAACAGAGTTGCGTCACATGCGCAAAGACATACAGATCATTTTCCAGGATCCGTATTCTTCTTTGAATCCGCGTATCACCATTGGCAATGCCATTATGGAGCCGATGCGCGTACACAATATTGGTCGTGACGATAAAGAGCGTAAGCAGATTGTTATTGATTTGTTGAAGCGCGTAAATATGCACGTTGCGCACTTCTATCGCTATCCACACGAGTTTTCCGGAGGGCAACGTCAGCGTATTTGTATTGCACGAGCCTTGGCCTTGAATCCGAAATTCATTATTTGCGATGAGTCGGTTTCTGCGTTGGATGTTTCCGTTCAGGCGCAAGTATTGAATCTCTTGAATGAGCTCAAGAAAGAATTCGGGTTCACCTACATTTTCATCTCGCACGATTTATCAGTAGTGAAATTCATGAGCGACCGTATGGTAGTGATGAACCAAGGTGAAATTGTAGAGATGGGTGATGCGGATGCAATTTGCGACAACCCTACGTCGGAATACACCCGCAATTTGATCAATGCAATTCCGAAAGGAGAGCTTGACGACATTCGCGCATCAATGACACGTAAGCGCATGCGTGCATAAGCGATCTGACGATTCGACAATCTGAAGTTCAGGATCCTACGCCACGCAAGCTCTACAGCATAAGTAAAACAAAATTCACACACTTAATTCATGTTGCAGACGAACATCGGTACACCACTTCAACCCGCTGCATACTTGCAAATGAACAAATTTGTTCGGCCGTTCTTTGCCCTTGTATTAGTGTTGATGGTTATTGTTGCACTCGTGAGCAGTGCGGTGTACGACACCGGTGATGGCATTACCCACTACGAAATTGCGAGATGGTCATGGAAACATCCCGAACTTTTTCTCCATCATTGGGGAAAACCTCTCTTTACAATTCTCTCCTCACCGTTTGCACAATTCGGTTACAAGGGCATTGTCATTTTCAATGTATTGTGTCACGTAAGCACAGCATGGATCACATGGCGCATTGCAGTTCGACTGAAGCTTCCTTTTGCCTTTCTCGCTGGGCCCTTGGTGATCTTTGCTCCAATATCTTGGGGTGTTGCACAGAGCGGGTTAACCGAACCGCTTTTTGCACTCACACTGATCTCTGGAATTTACTTTGTAACGGGAGGAAGAAATATTGTTGCCGCACTGATCATCTCGCTGTTACCATTCGCACGAACAGAAGGATTCTTCCTCGCGCCCTTGTTCGGACTTTTCTTTCTGATCCGACGCGATTACATTTCTATGGTACTGCTCGCTTCAGGAACACTTGTGTTTAGTATTCTAGGATCGCTTTTTGTTCATCACGATTTCCTATGGCTAATTCACGGCAATCCGTATGTTGGTGAAAGCAAGTATGGCCATGGAGGCTTCTTTCATTTCGTTGGTCAGAGTGAATTTATTTTCGGTTGGGCCATGACCGTGCTGATTCCGCTAGGATTTCTCACATTGCTGTTCCGCAAACGATTTACGCCACCACATTCCCTCGCAGAAATTATTCTGGTATTCGGAGTGTTCTTTGTTTTTTATACCCTTCACACTATTTTCTGGTGGCAGGGAATATTCGGTTCTTACGGACTGATTCGTGTGATCGCCTGTGTAGTTCCATGCGCTGTCATCATTTCACTTCGCGGCATTCAGCTCTCCACACGCATGTATGATGGTTCAACCACAGTGGTGAACCTAACGGTATTCGTTGTAGCAGGACTTACGATATTCAACACGGTGAATCATTCAGGAATTATCCTACAGCCCGACGACAAGCAAATGACAGCACAAAAAGTAGCGAACGAAATCAAGTCAAGAAAGCTTGAAAATAACTTCCTCTATTTCGGGCATCCATTGATTCGCTACATGATCGGCAAAGATCCGTACGATAATACACAATGCACCGAGCTCTATGGTTTCAGGCAGAATACAGTTCCATTGAAAAACGCTTTAGTCATTTGGGATTCGCACTTTGGTCCAGTACAATTTGATCTCACTGAAGAACAACTGCTCGATAAACCGGAGCTTACAGAACTATTTCGGATAGACGATCGTGAAACCAAGAGCGGTCCGGGCAATGGGAAACTTTGGATAGTTTGCCGTGTAAAGTAACGCGGGAAATTAACGCTTGTATTTTGTATCGAAGATGTTGTATTTCAAAATACAATAGATTGCGCGGAAGCCATCTTTAGCACCAATCTTTTTACCCTCTTCGTAAGTGCGTCCATAATAGGAAATACCGACTTCATAAATGCGCACATCAGGCACGCGGGAAATTTTTGCGGTGACTTCTGGTTCAAAGCCAAAACGGTTCTCTTTCAAGAGCAGCGACTTCACCATTTTTGCATTGAAGAGTTTATAGCATGTTTCCATATCTGTAAGATTCAGATTGGTGAACATGTTTGAAAGAAAGGTGAGGAATTTGTTTCCAATAGTATGCCAGAAGAACAAGATGCGATGCGGTTTTCCACCCATAAATCGTGAGCCAAAAACGACATCTGCAAAACCATCGAGCACAGGCTTGAGCAAAATATTATATTCAGCAGGATCGTATTCCAAGTCTGCATCCTGAATGATGATATAATCGCCCGAAGCAATTTCAATTCCTTTGTGCAGTGCAGCACCTTTACCTTGATTGTGCGGTTGATTAAAGAGACGAATATTATGTTGCGAATGTTCGGCAATGTATTTCTCCACTACCTCTTTAGTGTCGTCCTTTGAACAATCGTTTACGATCAATATCTCCTTTTGAATTCCCCCAATAAGCTCAACCGCCAGCACTTTATTCAGAATTAAGTGAATGGTACGGCCTTCATTGTAGGCAGGGATAACGATGGAAAGTGTTTGCATATACTGCATCTTGGAACTTAAAATCTAGGGCAAAAGTAGTGCTTTTCACTGTATATATAGACTCCTCTTTATACATCCAACAAACCTCACCTTAATGACATTGAAATTGACGTATGCACGACATCTTATGGAGCAGTGATTATGCGTCGGGGAATAGGTGATAAATACATCAATCACCACCTACAACCAAGTGGACTCGAAAGTGACTCGTGACAAATTGTATTTATGCAGCGATCGCAGGGGTACTAGATTATCATCTCAGGAATATCACCATTGATCACCAGTTTCCCTGCGGTAGCATTTTTAATTTGCTCCACCGAGATGCCCGGCGCGCGCTCCAGCAACACGAAACCTGTTCCCGGCACAATATCAAACACGCCGAGTTCCGTCACCACTTTTTTCACACAGCGAACTCCTGTTAATGGCAATGAACATGCAGGTAATAATTTCGATTCGCCTGCTTTATTCACATGCTGCATAGCAACGATAATATTTTTTGCAGCAGCAACAAGATCCATTGCACCACCCATTCCTTTCACCATCTTGCCAGGGATCTTCCAGTTAGCAATATCTCCGTTTTCACTTACTTCCATTGCACCCAGAATAGTGAGGTCTACTTTACCTGCGCGAATCATTCCGAAACTCAATGCAGAATCAAAATAGGCCGTGCCTGGAATTTCTGTGATGGTTTGCTTACCCGCATTAATCAAATCAGGATCTTCTTCGCCTTCAAAAGGGAAAGGACCCATACCCAACATTCCGTTCTCCGATTGCAGCATCACATTAACACCAGCAGGAATGTAATTCGCTACGAGTGTAGGAATACCGATTCCTAAATTCACATAAAATCCGTCACGCAATTCCTGAGCGATACGTTTTGCAATTCCTGTCTTATCTAACATGGTTTAATATACTAATAGGGTAACAGTCTAATGGGCTGATTTGCGAGTGTTCACTGGTAATAATTAATTGTCGCATGAATTTTGAGCGGCATTATTGAGGGTTCGATTTGCCTTAGCTTAATCAGCCAATGGCCTCTTCACGTCATTAACCACGCTTACGCACAGTACGCTGCTCAATTCGTTTCTCGTATCCGGTTCCTTTGAAAATGCGCTGCACGAAAATTCCGGGAATGTGGATTGCGTTAGCATCTAATTCGCCCGGCTCTACCAATTCCTCCACTTCTGCAATGGTAATTTTTGCTGATCCAGCCATTGCGTCATTGAAGTTGCGCGCAGTTTTACGGAAGATGAGATTTCCAAAGCGGTCGCCTTTCCAAGCTTTCACAATAGAGAAATCGGCACTGAATGCGTGTTCGAGCAAGTAGTTGTGTTTCTCTCCTTGAAAATCAAATTCACGAGCCTCCTTTCTCTGCTGAATTTCCGTTCCAAAGCCTGCGCGTACCCATACTGCAGGCATCCCGTATTTTGCAGCCATGCATCGTGTTGCAAGTGTGCCTTGAGGAACAAGATCAACTTCTAATTCTCCACTGAGCAATTGACGCTCAAACTCCGCATTTTCACCAACGTAAGAAGAAATCATTTTCTTCACTTGACGGGTTTTGAGCATGAGACCGATTCCGAAATCATCAACACCCGCATTATTGGAAATACACGTGAGTTCCTTCGTGCCTTTACGAATCAATGCTGAAATTGAATTTTCAGGAATTCCGCACAATCCGAATCCGCCAAGCATAAGTACAGCTCCATCCTGAATATCGCGAATGGCTTCATCCGCATTGGCTACCACTTTGTTCATAGTCTGAAATTAGATGAGCAAATGTAAACACTAGCGGTTATTCTTGTACGCCAATTGCAATGAATAATATGCAGGTCTGTAAGCACGATTAATCGCCACCGAACAGCGGATCATCAAATCCGGGATCGTAAATCGGATTGGATTCGTTGTCGTCGTAATTGCTACAGTCGAGATCCATCGACATTTTTCGCTTAGGCCGCTCAAATGCACCTTGCGAAATTTTGATGCTCTTGTCGGCATAAACACGCTGGAAGAAGAATGCCCAAATTGGCAATGCCATGCTTGCTCCTTGTCCTTCGCTCGTATTGTCGAAGTGCACACTCCGGTCCTCTCCTCCTACCCAAGCTCCTGCTACAAGATCTGGTGTGAGTCCAATAAACCATCCATCAGAGTTATTCTGCGTGGTTCCTGTTTTTCCTGCAATGGCGGTGTTGATTTTATACTTGTATCGCAAGCGTACACCTGTTCCAGAAGTCACAACACCCTCCATCAAATTCACCATGAGATATGCTTTCTCTTCACTTAATACTTCGCGTGAAGCAGGGATAAATTCATCCAGCACTTTTCCGTTACGGTCTTCAATACGCGTAATGAATGTTGGCTCAATCCACGTTCCCTTATTGGCAAATGTGCTGTTTGCTCCTACCATTTCGTACAATGAAATATCTGCAGTTCCCAAGCACAAAGAAGGAACCGGATCAAGCGGACTGGTGATCCCCACATTTCGCGCAAACTCTACTACAGCTGCAGGACCAAATTGTTTCATGATGTACGCTGTGATATAGTTCACCGAATTTGCCAATGCTTTTTTCAATGGGAGCATCTGTCCATTCAACTTGTTGTCGGAGTTCTCTGGACACCATTCTTTCCCATCTTCAGTGGTGATGCAGGTTTTCACATTCGGAATTTGATCGCAAGGGGACCAACCTTCTTGAATAGCGAGTGCATATACAAACGGTTTGAATGTAGAACCTACTTGGCGTTTTCCGTCCTTCACGTGATCATATTGGAAATGGCGGAAATTAATTCCACCTACCCACGCGCGAATGTATCCTGTTTGTGGTTCCATCGCCATGAATCCTGTCTGCAAAAATCCTTTGTAATAACGGATTGAATCCATTGGCGACATGGTTGTATCGATATCACCTTTCCAAGAGAAAACCGTCATTGGAACAGGCTTAGCAAATGCTGCATCAATTTCTTCTTCGCTCGCGCCATCTGCTTCCATGTGCTTGTAACGTTCAGAACGTTTCTTCGCAGAATTCATGATGTTGTCGATTTCCTCCTGCTTTACTTTCCAACTGAACGGGGCATTCTTTTTCTTCTTCAACGACTGATTGAATTGTCCTTGCAAATCGGTCATGTGTTGCGTCACCGCCTCTTCAGCATACAGCTGCATGCGCGAATCAATTGTGCTGTAGATCTTGAGTCCATCGCGGTAGAGATCGTATGGTTTTCCGTTGGGCTTCAAATGTTCTGCGCACCACTTTTTCAGATAGTTGTCGCGGAGATATTCACGGAAGTAAGGCGCCAATCCTTCATTGTGTGTTTCTGGATTGAAATGCGTTACCAGCGGAATCATTTTCAGTGAATCATATTGTTCGCGAGTTAGAAACCCATTCTTCTGCATTTGAAAAAGCACGATGTTTCGGCGCTTCAAAGCATTCTCCGGAAAACGAATCGGATTCCAACGCGAAGGATTCTGACACATCCCTACTAGCATTGCAGCCTCTTCCGTTTTCAATGAATCAGGCGTAGCGCTGAAATAGACTTTTGCAGAAGATTTGATTCCAACTGCATTATAGGTAAAGTCGAATTTGTTCAGATACAATGCAAGAATTTCCTCTTTGGTATACAAGCGCTCGAGGCGCAGCGCAATGATCCACTCTTTTAACTTCTGAAAAATACGTTCCGTGAAAGAAGCCGTTTGTGATTCTTCTTGGTGAAATTGCATTTTGGCCAACTGCTGCGTAATAGTGGATGCTCCTCCTCCTTTACCCATCTTCACGATAGCGCGAAGCAAACTGCGTGCATCAATACCAGAATGTTCTCGGAAGCGTTCATCTTCCGTTGCGATGAGCGCATTAATAACATCTGTGTCAATTTCTTGATAGGCAACATTGACACGGTTCTCCATATAAAAGCGACCGAGCTCCTTTCCATCTGATGAGTAAACAACAGTTGCCTGGTTACTTTCCGGATTTTGCAATTCCTCTACGTCGGGAAGATCGGTGAACCAAGCAATCCCCAACATGAGAAAAATGAAACTGAGAATTGGAGTCAAAAAGAGAATCCAGAATAGTCGAACCGCGTACTTTTTAAGTTTGCTTTTCTTTGAAGAACTTTTCTCTCCTGATTTGGGTGCTTGCGCTTTCTCGTCTGCCATTGGTCAAAATTACGGAAAAACAAGGATGCACAACGCCAAAACCACAAGTGTAGTGATTGGCTAAATAACTGTTTGTTTTCAACGGAAAACTCAGCCCTGACGTTCTATTCTTGCTTATTTTTACCACCCACACGTTATGCTATTTTCCTCTCTGCTGTTTCTGTATGCATTTCTACCGCTTGTCCTGTTCTTCGGCTGGGTAAGCGGCAAAAAGTTCCAGAACTATACGTTGTTATTCTTTAGCCTCGTTTTCTACGCATGGGGAGGAGTTAGTGCGGCGCTCATCATCATTGCCTCCATTGTGTTCAACTATTTTATGGGAAGAGCAGTGCATGATGCTACTGGACGGAAGCGCGCGCATCACTTGCTGATTTTATGCGTAACCGGAAATTTACTTGCACTTTGTATCATCAAATACACGCCGTTTTTGTTTGCTAATCTAAATACACTTTTGCAATCATTTGGTGTTGATGAAGTAAATGCGCCAAAGGTTTCACTCATCCCTGGAATCTCATTTTTTACCTTTCACTCGATCAGTTACGTTGCAGATATTTACAGGAAGCAATCAGAGCCCCAAAAAAATATTCTAACCATGGGACTCTACATCATCTTCTTTCCGCAATTAATTGCCGGTCCGATTATTCGCTATCATGAAATTGCAACACAATTTGCAACACGACAATGGAGCGCGTTGCAAGTTGCAGAAGGCATGAAGAGATTTGTAACCGGACTCACGAAAAAAGTGATTTTCTCCAATACGTTTGCCTATCCCGCCGACAAGATATTCGCCGCAAACATATCAGATCTAAATACACCAACAGCCTGGTTCGGAATTGTGTGCTACTCGCTGCACATCTATTGCGATTTTTCTGGCTATAGCGATATGGCTGTGGGACTTGGAAAAATGTTCGGCTTTACATTTCCAGAGAATTTCAATTTCCCCTACAGCGCAAAATCTATTCAGGATTTTTGGCATCGATGGCACATGACACTCAGCAGGTGGTTTCGTGATTACGTGTATATTCCATTGGGCGGTAACCGAAAAGGAACATTCCAAACGTACCGTAATTTGTTCATCGTTTTTTTTCTAACAGGGCTCTGGCACGGTGCGTCATGGACGATGATTGTATGGGGCTTATTCCACGGATTTTTCCTTGTGCTTGAACGCTTATCGCTGGGAAAAATTCTTCCGAAAGTGTTTTTCCTCAATAGAATTTACACCTTGCTGGTTATTATGATCGCATGGGTGTTCTTCAAATCGCCCGACATTCACTTTGCTATTTCTTACATTGGAAAAATGTTCGGCAGTGCGAATGTTGAGTTAGGAGAAAGTCTTCATTACGCTCAATTTCTCACCATCGATTTCGTACTCTTGTTCAGTTTAGCCTTGCTTGGCGCTTCGGGAATTATTCAGGAAGCGGTTCGGCGTTTTGAGAACAATCGTTTCATGCTACGAGCAAATGCTATCCTAACGCCCATCTCCTATGCAGGGTCATTGGTTTTGCTGGTGATTTGTTCAATGATCATTACACGACAAGGTTACAATCCATTCATCTATTTCCAATTCTAATGAAGCGACTGTTCACCTCGCTCTACATCCTGTTGTTCTGCTCGATACTTCTCGTGCCACAAATCATGTGGACCTTTGGTATTAAGGAAGGTTGGTCATTTATGGATAATCGCAAACCAGCGGAACTTCCAGAATTCGACCTTACGTACCTCGATCCACTACCGAACAAGTACACTGATTTTTACAATGATCATTTCCCCTTGCGGAACAGTTCAATCTATGCTCTTAATTATGCAGATGCACGATTCTTTTTGAAATCTCCATGTCCTAATGAAGTGACAGTTGGTCAAGACGGATGGTTGTACCCTGGAAAAGATGAATTGGATTTCCTTATAGGAGTCCAACCAATTTCTGATTCAATAGTAACCGAATTAATCAAAGAACTGAATGAGCGCTACGAATTTTGCAAAGCGAACGGAACAGAATACCGTTTGGTTGTGGTGCCTTCAAAAGCAGCACTGTATCCTGAACACTTACCTGCAAATATTCACTTGGATCCGAAGAGTATGCCAATGAATAGACTCCTGAGCAGAAGTGTGAATGAATGTAATACACCTATTCTTTATCTGCTCGATAGCTTGAAAAAACACAAAGGTGAAAAGCAATTGTTCCTTAGCACCGATACGCATTGGAATCAATACGGAAGTTATTTCGGGTACCGGGCAATAATGAATTGGATGTATCCAGAAATGTCGCAACAAGCAATTCACAAGCTGGATACTTTAGCTGAGAAAAACAAAGTTGTGGTGGGTAATCTCAGCAAGATACTTGGCCTCGGAAACTATTGGAATGACACACTTCCTACAATTGAATTTCACAATGAATCTTACGTTCACACCTCCGCAGTGGGACTGTATCCCTGCGATTCTTCCTGGTTTAGCTATTGCAGTGAATACTCATTGACTTGGCAAAATCAAGACTCAACGCTTCCTGGCTTACTCGTGATTCGGGATAGTTTTACCAACGATTTACTGAAGAAACTACTGTGTAGCCAC
>Ga0209298_10000736_pt1 | contig 21837 bp, 33 predicted proteins | sample S_140806_EF_Meta_FD_187325 | JGI IMG/M metagenome (GOLD analysis project Ga0209298, IMG submission 187325) | Freshwater microbial communities from Lake Simoncouche, Canada to study carbon cycling - S_140806_EF_MetaG (SPAdes) (version 2) | ecosystem: Environmental > Aquatic > Freshwater > Lake ...
AAGCATCTTTGATATAAGGAACCTTCATGTGAGCTGCACATATCTTACCCATCCCTGTTAACATTGAAAACTCATCTGTCAAATCTCTCATACAAGAGGTACAGATTTTACCACGTTTGATGGTCATTTTACCTGAGAACTTAACCGCCTTTGGGCTAACACTCAACAAACGAGTAATGTCAATTAACATAGGGTTGAACTCCAATCCGTAGGTCTCTTTCAATTGTTGACCAACGTTACGACCTATGATGATTGTCTCACCTGGAGTAGGCCAGTTCATACGGATGGTTCTCTCTTTATCTTCTTCCTTTTGAATCTGAGCCAAAGCCGCTGACTTTTGTTTCTCAGTTAAAGTACCATACTTTTGGAACTTAGATGCGATGTCCTTAACGAACGTGTTCTCACCTGTGTACTCGACGATGCGTTTCATGTCTTCAGTCATTTCTTCTGTTTTAACGGTTGCAACCGCATTAAGACATTTCTCAACAGCGGCTAATTGATTTGGAGTCAAACTGCCGTATTTTGATACTGCGTCTTTCATCTTGATGACGAAAGAATTTTGACCTTGGTAGTTACGTACTTTTTCGATGGTAGAGATTGTAGGAGTCATATGTCTTATTGTTTTTGTGAATACAAAGATAACTAATTCCCACAATACTACCAACTATTTTTTTACAATAAATTCTAAATTATTTTCGTCAAAACGAATCCCCACAATCTCCCCACCGTTTCCGTTCTCATTGGCCTCCACCAATTCCATAAACTTTCTCAAGTCTACCGCTCTGTAGAAGATACCTCCTTGAGCCTTTTCACCATCAAAGGTATCTTTCCAAAATATTGTATTCTCAAACATTGTCTTATCTTTTAATTGTCAAACCAAAATACTATTCTAATCTTCTCATCAAGTTCAGGTTTTGGTTCGTCACCCCAAACCCAAAACTCTTCACGAACTCTCTTGTCCATCTCGTCTATGATAGGTTTTAAGGTATCATATCCTTCTTCCCATTCACGTTTAACCCAAGTAGTGTTTGATGTGAAAGCACACCATGTATCAGGTGTTTCAATCCCTTCATCAAGTAACTCCGCATCCTCAGGTGAAATAAACCCTTCTCTCTTAACTACGGGGTGTAGTCCTTGGTATTCTTTTAACTCTTTAAGAGTTAACCAACTGTGACTATGACCGTCTCCATCCCATCTGTCAGACTCTTTTTTAGTTACCTCACTGACATCCTCAGGTAACCCACGAGGGTCATCAATAGCATCATTATAAGAACATCTAACACCCGCAAGAATCCCAAATAACTCGTAGTTTCGTCCACTGTAGATTGATTCTACACTTAAAATTCTACCCCCATCATCATTACCTTCTTGGTAATAAGGATTGTATCTCCAATTATCAACATTCACCCACTTATCTTGTGAGTTGATTGACTTCTTAATTTCCGTAAATAAATGAATATCGCATCCCATAGTTAATATTTGAATATGTTATTGAAAAAATCCCCGTGAGGGGATTTATATTTTAGTTTTGAGTGAAGGCTTTGTCTGCCCAAGTTTTAGCTCCGAATCGACCCCAAATTTCCATGTCACACATGTCAGGGAATGATTGTCTCATATCTCCTACAGTCATCACTTCCAAGAACCCTTTGTCGATTGAATACCATTTACCACCTTTGGTTGTGTATACGTTCATCCAGTGGCCGAACTCATTCTTTACTTGAATATTAACTAAAGAGTTTTTAGACCATCCTTTCATCATGTCAGATGCGGTACCTTTACTGTCGTGGATGTTAATGAATCCCGCCTGACATTTGTTTGCAATACGGAATTCGTACTCTTTATTTACATCTTTGATGTGGTTTGAAACCATTACAGAGACTCTCTTGTTCTTTACTGTGGTGTCAAAAGAACCGTAGAATACGTCTCCTGCTAATGTACCTGTTGTTACTTTGATTACTGAAGGGGTAGTGGTGTTGGTCATATCTTTATCGTTTTTGTGAATACAAAGATAATGATTCTAAATTTACCAGCCAAATTTATTTTTTAATTGCAAACCCATATGATAAAATAATTCTTGGTTGTTCCCCTTGAATCTGTGTTGTAGAGTGATTAACAATCCCTGAATCTACTTTTAATAAACATTTTTCTTCCAAAAATAAAGTTTCATTATTGTATACAGGTAACCCTCCTATTTCAGGTAAAGTTATAAATATGTTGTATCTTCTTGAGTAAAGTGTTTTGTCTGCGGGATTGTGGTCAATATGGTTAGGTACTTTAGCTCCATTCCTTTGAATACTTACAAAATCACCTCTAAACGGTTCAAATGATTTATTATATAAATCTTCAATTTCTATAATTCTATTCTTAATTTCTTCTAATAACTCAAGTTTTTCAGGAATTAATTTAATTAATAATCTAGCTCTGAATGGGCCTGTTGGATTTGGGATTAAATATTTTTCATTTCTTAATGCCCAATTTTTTATAACATCCTTTTCTTCATCAGTTATAAAATTAGAATAATAATATGTTTCCCCAATATGTGTCTTCATTACAATAAATACACATTCAAGTTAACATCTATTTATTTTTCATATCCACCCAAAATAAATAAATGTTTACAATACTCATATACTATATCTTTAGATTCTTGGTCATAATAAACTTCAAAATCCTCGATTTCCTTACCGTGTTGAGTCATCAGTGATAATTGCTTAGGTGTCAACCTATCGGTTATAAATGGGATTTTTAGTAGGTCTTGCTCCATGTGTTCCATCCTAATAATATAATTTGGTTCCGTGTCCAATATTGGATTTTGTACCTCATACATTTTTTTTCCTTTGGGAAGTTCTTCCAATAAAAACTTTTTAAATAACCCTTTTTCTTCACTTCTTCTGACATTAAAGAGACTTTTAAATATTGAATAGGTTTTACCATAAGGATTTCTTAATCCAACAATGACATCATAATCTTTATATTTCTCATCAATATGATATCTGTGATTGTGAGAATATCCATTTATGTGATTGAATACAGGTAATCCATCTGACTTGAAATCATAATAGGCAAATATTTCCGCAATTTTTCTAGTGCCAGTTCGTTCTGGCGCAATCCATATTGTTTTATACTTTTCAGAAATATTCATTATTTTTCACAAATATTCGGTTGGTAACACCCTTGTCCTCCACCTTCAACATACCCTTCTCTTAAATCGATATGGGTAGAACGTAAATAAGGAGTTTCTTTTCCGCATATTACACATTTATCAAATGCGTCAGGTCTCACTTCTTCTTCTTTAAGTAAACATCCCAAATGGTCGTAACCAACCAAATAGTCGTAATCTATCTCTGAGGTATCTCCTCCACAGATAGAACAGGTAAACGGACGATTTATAGACTTAACAAGACCGTCTTCACCTATGGTGAGTCCGAAGTGTTCATCATCGTATTGAGGTCCTTCTTGGTCCCTCCTGGCTTGCCAGAATTTATTTCTAACCAATCTACCCAATATGGCATCGTTTGGTGTATCGAGGACTTCTTTTTCAGTTAAAATTACATTAATTGACATAGTATTTGTTTTTTATAAACATATCCACACACTAATACAAAATAAAGGTATTTATTAATATGATTAACGAAGAACTTTTGTCGGAAAAATTAAAGTATTTGATTACCATGAATGCAAAGTCCACACAATTTGACATCATGAGTATACACATTGAATTTGATTACATTGACCAAAATCATACTAAATTAGCAAATTACGATATAGACGTTAAATTTGATTACCAAGGCGGGATAGATATTGATATGTATAGTTTTGCACACGATATTCAAAGAATGTCCGAAAAACTAAGAGATGTCTTAAACGAATATGTTATAACTGAAGAAGGTAAAATAGTTGAAGGACAAAACTCAAATTGTTTTGCCACAGAACCTATGATTTTTAACATAGAATACGAAGCCGATACAAAACATATTTTTGAATTAGGTTATAAGTTTAATTACACAAGAGAATAATATGAGCGATAAAATAAAAAGATTAGCCAAGAATGTTACCGAGTTACTTGCAAATACAGAAACTCCACAGGAAACCTATTATAGCTTGATTCAGGTTATGAGAAAACAAAAGGACTATTTCCAACATATGTCCCCTGAGAATATAGTTAAATTATCATTTTATTGTTATTCCTACGCACAAACAAATTCATTTGAGGAGTCAGATAAAATGTTAAATAATATTGGATTTGCAGTTCTTTTTAACAACTCTGGTGATAATCACAAAGAGGAATGTGATAATTGTAGTGGTAATGGTGAAATAGACTGTCCCAATTGTGATGGCACTCAGAACGTTGAATGTTATGAATGCTCAGGTACTGGCGAAGTTGTTTGTGACTATTGTGAAGGTGAGGGAACTGAAATTGATGAAAATGGTGAAACCGTTACATGCCCTGAATGTGATGGTAAAGAAGAAATCAAATGTTCAGAATGTTATGGAAATGGTGAAGTAAGTTGTGACATTTGTACCAGTGGTAAAGAAACTTGCGAATATTGTGACGGTAATGGTGAAGTGGAAACCAAAGATTACATATACGAAAGATATTTTATTGTAACCTGGAACAAGTATATTAAAGAAAGATGTGAATATACAGAAGGAGATACCGATATAGCATTTAGTGAATATGATTTTGACAGATTAAGGGATGAATTCATAAAATTAAAAATTGAGGAGAAATGGGTTAGATTTGCCAATTGGGTCGATGTTAATGAAATATATTGTAGTTACTATAATGATAGTCCAAGAATGCATCTAACTAACGATATGGAGTTAGATACCTCACTAAACGATATTATGACACCATACACAAAAAAATGAGTGAGTTAAATAGATTTTTAAAAGTGTTGAATAAAGTTGGATATCCAAACCCATCCATACATTCTATTGCCAAAATGATTGACTACAACTTGGAAGAATTTCTTCCTGATTTAGTTGCAGAAATCGGAGAAGAAAAAGCCGATGAGTTCACAGAGAAAGCTCTCAATAAAATGTCAACACCAAAAGGTATAAAAATTCAAGGTAAGGATAACTCACAAGAATACGCTTACATTATAATACATAACCCACGTCTTGACTTAGAAAACGATGAAACAACTGTATTATGTGACTGGGAGTGGGGCGATACTAATATTTTATCTCAAGATGATGATGGAAATGAAACTTACAAAACAATTGAAGAAGTAGGAGAAGACCTTGGTATGGGAGATTGGTCAGATTATGACGACTTGGTTGATGGAATCAGAAATGATTGTAATGATATAGTTTTTAGCAATTGTGGATTTGGTATATGGTGGGATGACCGACATTCAAGTATGAAAAGTTAATAAAAAAGAGAGACCGAAGTCTCTCCTTTAGGGCCGCACGGTTTGTACTGCATCCACCACCAAGTTTTATCTAACTTGGAAATCATCTTTTCTAAAAACTTTGTTAACTAGTTCTTCCAAATCTTTTCCTTTCATATATCCAATAACTTCATCGTTCGCTTCAGGATAAAAAAACTTTGTGATAAACTCGCCGTTTTTATTATCTAAAATTGCAACCTCAAAGTCATTAATAAAATCACCATACAATCCACTTCTTCCTCCAACAATAGAGAACTCAATTTCTTTATTATAAAGACGTGTTATTTTACCTCCATCTAATGGATGTGGTGTGGACCAATCAATAATATTTTCTACCGTTATCATTTTTTATTTCTGATTTGTTTTAATTTAACTTCAAGTAATTCAATATTGAATTTTTCAGTTTTTGTCTTATTTGGTTTACCCTTCAATTCTTGAATCAGTCCAAGAACTTTTTCTTCTTCAGTCTCAATTTTAGGCTCATCATTTATTACAGGTATTACATTACCCTGTAATTGTTGATTTGCATGATACTCACCAAGTTTATAAGCTCCGTATAAAAGAGCTCCAGCTCCTGCTATTTTTAAAAGATTTCCTAATAGTCCTTCGTTTCTCATTTTGTTTCTAACGCCTCCATTTTAGATTTATTAATTAAATGCTCTGCTAAGGTATAACTATCAACACTTGTTGTGATGATTGAATTAACCAAATGTTTGTGTGGTACGTGAACCAAAAAATCTGTACCGTTAAAAAAAGTCAAATCATTCTTAAGCTCAATACATCCCTGTACCATTTTCAAGAATAGTTTGAATTGAGTTCCGTTAACGAATGTTTCGTTTAAAAGTACTCCAAAAGTCTCATGTTGAATCTTAATGTTGTGTTGAGGTAGGTTCATATTGTCTTGATTTAGAATACAAAGATAGTAAATTTATTTGAAACGACAAATAATAAATGGACGATAAATCAAAAATAGAAGACCTTCTTAATGTTTCAAAAAAATATAATTATTTTATATGGATGCCTGATACATGTGGTACTACTCACGCAGTTAATATATTTAAAAATTTTGACAAGAATTCTATTTTCATTCATAGTCATAAAATTGACTTTTTTGATGGTCATTGGAGTTATGATTTAATTTCATTACAAAGAAACCCATACTCTAGATATGTCTCAATATTTAATAGTCTTGTTGGACATGATAAATCACTTGGATTAAATAAAGTTAGAAATAATTTTAACGTATTTCTAAATAGTACATTTCAAAACAGTGACACATTAAAATACATATTAAAATATCATGAAAGAAATCCTGATTATTTTATAAGACTTGAACATTTATTTGAAGATTATTCAAAAATACCTTTTATTAAAAAAACTGATTTTTATAAATCAGGACAATTAGAACTTGAATGTTCTATACCAAAAAATAAAAATACCACAAACGGTTTTACTTGGAAAGAATTACACACTCCTCAAACAGCCGACCTTGTTTACTATAATACGTCGTTAATTTTTGACTTATGTGATTACGATAAAGATAGTTGGAAAAAATAAATGGGGATTATTAGTCCCCATTTATTGGTAATACATTGTTTTTACCCCCATCAGACATAATACGATATGTCTTTATTTCACCTAAATCAGGAAACTTAACCGCTTCAACTACAATACCCCATTTGGCCACTTCATTATTTACAGCAGGAGTAACAATATCAGTGAGGTCAACTAAATCATTCCAGTTAGTGGTCTCAACAATATCACGAATAATTCCCTGAGTCATATCCACTAATACGTCATTGGCGTGCATCACATTCAACAAGAAACTTTGTACATTAACTACATGGTACCTAACAATAGAAGTTAGAACTACGGAACGTTCATCCATAGTAGTTAGAGTTTGAGGACTCAAATTCACAGTTTGTGTGATGATTGGAGTAACCCAAATTTTATCAAAAAATGGAACTTTCCAATTTAATCCAGGAGAAACAACACGATGAAATCTTCCTGTCTTTAAATGAACCCCTGCCTCCCATTGGTCAACAATTTTAAAAGGTAGGATGTCATGAATAAAGGTTACGCAAAGGTCGATAAATTTGTCAAACATATAATTTGGTTTTGTTTAAAACAAAGGTACGACTATTTGGTGATTTTACCAAATAAAAAAACCCCGACGTAGAAACGTCAGGGTTAGTTTGGCATTCAGGTTGAGAATACACCTTTCAATGAGAGACTTTACAGGAGATTATTGTTTCCTCCGATTTCCACTTCCTTTTGAGAAGTACCTCTCAGTCACGGTCAATTAGATTAACCAATCCTAAAGTCGTAATATACTCTATTCTTACTCATCACTCTTCTAGGTTGCCACCCAAACTCATCCTTGCGGGATTAGAGAACTTTCAAAACAATCGTATCGGGTTTGGGACCCTTTACGGCCATGAACAACTCATGACTAAGTAGTGACCTGTCTACCACGACTGACGAACACTTTTCCTTTTAGATTTTTAGTTTTCACCATTGAAAGTAAAAGTTTGATTTGTGGATGATAGATGTAGCGGTCCGTCAAACCAGTCATCCCATCTTTTGAACGAGACGATACTGAACTACACCTTGAAGTCTCCCGACCTCCATATTTCAAGTCTACTTCATAACTCCTACCTTGGTAGGTGAAGAGTAAGGAGAACAACAGCACCACCTGTACGAACTCTTACCTTTCGGTTTTAAGTCTACTCTAATATTGAACTCCGCAATTATATAGTTGGATAACTATACTTCTCACAACAGTTCTACGAGTTATTCTTATTGGAGTTCCCTCCTCAACCAAACGACCCACATCGCTTGATTATTCGACCACTTTCCCTAAAGTGTTACCCTCAATACTCAAGGTCAAATAATATCTCGTTTGTCTACTCGAGCTTTGTTACCAAAGCCGCAACTGTTCCAATCAAGAACAAGTCACTTTATACCACTTTCATGGTTTATTTCATGGACTATAGACCGCCCAATTTCTTTATCTTTATCTCAGAATCAACCCGAGGGTCTCATCATCAACATGTTTCAAGAAAATATTTTATATTCAAAGAACGTATTCAAAATTAATGAAGGAGAAAGGAATCTTTACGACCCACCGAAGTAGGAACATTTACAACCCCTCTCCTTCATTTGTTTTACAAAGATAAGAATGTTTTGGGAAACAATCAAATTTTTATAAAACTTTTTTTGACTGATGATTTTAACGAATTCATTCTTCCTTGATAGTATCATCTAACTATCTTGTTGACCCCCTACTCTAAATAGGACGGGCTAATTCGTCTGTTTGTCAAAGAAACAATCAGTTTTACCTGAAAGTTTTTTTTGGGTAGGAAACCTCGATTTTACGAACCTACGGTCAACCTCTCCCAATTGTTTTACAAAGATATGAAGAACTTTTCAATTAATCAAATTCTTTGTGAAAAATAGTTTAACTATTTTTTGTAGCGAAGGATGGATTCGAACCACCGACCTAAAGGTTATGAGCCTTCCGAGCTACCACTGCTCTACCTCGCGATATATCTTAAATGATTACTTCCCACTTCCCCACGGTCACCTATCCACGTCATGCGCTGGTTGTACCAGCGGGTGTAATCAATATTTTAATGTTAAAGAACTTAGTTAAAAAATCCCACGATTCAAAAGTTTTCTCAAACAATATTCTCGTGGGATGTGTTGTCTCACAAAGATAAGAATAAATTCTCATTCAATCAAATCTTTTTTAACGTGAAACGTTTTGGGGTGTTCGTCCTTTCGGACAGGAATATATAAATATATCCATTGTTTACAAAGTATAATAAACTTTTATTAGTTAGTCAAGTTTGTCAACAATTTTTTTAATTTGACGATTCATACTGATAGTACCAACTATCCCGACAAATACTAATAAAGCAAATCCAATTAATACAATCATGTTAATATAATTTCTGCGAGTCTGTAGAAGTAATCTCCCGAAGTCTCAGGTTTAATTTCATCTAAAGTAAAGTATCCAGAGTCAGTGTGTTCTTCACCGTCAATAGCATTAACCAAATCAGGAATGATTGGCTCCTCTACTTCTAATAAATACACATACATTAACCCTTTAACTTTCTTACCATCACGAGTATGTCTTGGAATAAGTCCAATGAACTGAAGTTCTTTGTCATTAATGTTTACGTCAGTCTCTTCTAAAAACTCTCTCTTCGCTCCTTCTTGAGGTGTTTCTCCATTATCTTCCATTTTACCACCAGGGATTGACCACATGCCAGGGTTTGAACCTTGGCTGTTTCTCTTACATAGAAGAATTTTGTCCCCACATTTTACCATCACACCGACGTGTCTTTTGTTTTCCATAGTATTTATTAAGTATGAAGGTCAAAATTAATGAAAATATTTTTAATGTCAAAACTTTAATAGATAAAAAATCTCAATCTATTGGTATGATGGGAAAAACTTTCGACGAATCATTTAATGGATTGTTATTTCTTATGGATGGAAAGAAACAATGTTTTTGGATGAAGAACTGTATTATCCCATTGGATATTTTAATCATTAAGAATAACGTAATCGTTAATATACATAGTAATTGTCCTCCATGTCATGATGAATTTGATTGCCCATCCTATTGTGGCAACGGTAATATAGTTTTGGAAATTGAAGGTGGTTCTTGTGAAGAACTTAATATTTTACCTGGCGATTCTGTAGAGTACGACCTATACTAATCCTTTGAAGATTCTTTAGACTCAGCTATTTTTTGTTTGAGTATGTTTTGGAATTCAGTTGCAATCATCTTAGTAAACTTAACTGAAGGTGAATCATCTTTTTCAGAATCATATTTATATTGTCCTTGTGGTGGTCTTTTACCCCTACCTAAATAATTTAAACCAGATATGTTTGTAATACATTTGTGTCCGCCTGAATTGGCTTGGATTAAATCCCAGGCATTAATTCCAATTTTATCTAACATCTGTTTATGTTCTTCTGTTAAATCTTTGAATGGTGTCTCCATCATATCTTTAATATGATTAAGAATTTTTTCTCCTCCATCCATGAACATAAATTTACCACCGTAAAGAGCGTCGAAGTCTTTGAATGTGAATCCAACACTTTCAGGTCCTGCACTTGTTTCACTCACCCATTTCATTGTAGATAATGGAATACTTCTTTGTTTTAATTGCTCCTCCCATTTACCTATAACTTCTTGAGCAATCTCACCGAGATTAACTCCTTTAAGTTCTCTTTCTTTCTTAAATGGATTACAAGAAGCTTGAACAAGTCCCATCGGCCACGCCATGATGAGAAAGTCTGCCTCAGGATTATTTCTGAATGGTGTATATCTGTCGTAAGACCCAGGTTTAAACATACTACCCCCACCATATTGGAAGATAATGTTATCAGATACCTTGGGGTATCCCTTCATTTTTTCGGCATAATCTTGTGCGTTTTGTTGTAGTTCTTCAGGGTTTGCCGAATTGGTTCTTTTCATCCAATCCTTAATTTTATTTAAAATTGAAAGTAATGATGGCTCACAGTCCATAACTAAACTTTCTAAAAACCCTGGCTTATTTTTAAATGCTAAAAGTAGTTTATTAATAACTAAACCTAATAACATTTTGTTCTTTTGAAGTGAACTATCTTTATCTACTTTATAGATATAATTGACAACTTCTGTTGGTGTAATATTGTATTTTGCATAATCCGCTGAATCCACAGTATTAATTAATAATATATCAGCTGAGGGAAATAAGTCTTTTGGTGATACCACTTGAGATATTGTCTCAACATTAGAACGAGCACCTCTAAATTGTTTGGAAGTACCTTTTTCAACACCAACTTGTCTATCGTGGTGGTCTGTGTGAATAACGAACATAGGTTTGCCATGAGCAAAGTCTACCAATACTGGCATTATGTCACCTTGAGCGTCGTTCTTTTTAACAGCAAACTCTTTGTCACCATATTGAATGATATGAGCTCCTACAACGTCAATACCATTGTCTTCAAGGTATTTTTTCATTGCAATTGCTGTTGTTACTCCATCAAGGTCTTGATGGAAATATATCTCAGTTTTTTGATATCTATCTTTTAAAGCATTGATATTTCTTAATCCTGTTTCTTTAATTAATTTTTTCATTATTAAGAAAACCAACCTGGTTTATATGAATCCCATATTTTATACCATTCAGGTTTTTTTGTTTCCAATGCTTTTTCTGTATCAGGTCCCCATACACCATCTGTTGGGTATACTCCTAATATTCCTTGAAGTTTCTGTATTGCTTTCTCAGTTTCAGAGTTTGGTCCTGTTTTTCCGTCAGCTACCAATTTAGCATTCATAACTCTTTTATCGTTCAAGAATTTCTGAACTGCAATTGTGTACTTTCTTTCCTCACTTTGTTCTGAAATAACTTTTTTAACCAATCTTGTTAAATCAGCTTCAGTTAGTCTTATAATTTTCTTTGCCATTATTATTTTTTAATTTATATTAATTTACATTCCAGGAATTGGATTCACTTGTCCCATCAACATATTTCTTAAGAATTTAGCTAATGGGTCAAGATTTGGTGTTGAATTTGTGGATGAAGAATTACTTTGTTGATTATCTGTTTGACCTTCAGTTCTTTCTGAACCAAATTGGTCTTCAAAGTTTTGTTTAGCTTCAGGTGTTTGATTGTATTCATCAACTTTTTTCATGAAATTTTCATCTCCCATTTTTTTAGCTAATTCTTCAGCTCCTACCCAGTTGCCTAAACCGATATAATCAAGGAATCCTAACCACCATTTTGTAGATTGCATTAAGATTCTTAATCTTCTTTGAGAAGGGCTTCTAAATAGTCTTGGAATTCCACCAAAAAATACATTTGTAAAGAATCCTGGCTTAGTAAGAGTGGCGGGATTAAATACTTTTTCAGTTTTAAGAAAGTTTTTAAGTAGTTCAACATCTTTTACAGTTGCAGTTCCTTCTTTAAAACTCTTTGCAAGAACGCCAGTACTTTTTTGGAACGTTACACTTTTCTTACCAGCATTACTTAATAATTCAAAATAACTTTTGATAGTATTTTTCATTCCTTTGAATGGTCCTGCAGGAATTTCGTCTATTGTTCTAATAACTTTATCTCCAAAAGAACCTCCCATTTTCTGTAAAAAACCTCCTATAACACCTGGTTCTTTTGCTAATTTTTCTATGGTTGCGGCCGCGGCTTTATATTCTTTACTACCTACAGCGGCTCCTTTAGAAAGTTTTATTGCAGACTCTAAGGCTTTGACAGATGGACCTCCAATTTTTAGTGCGCCTAAAACAGGTTTTGCAACAAAGTCACCAGCATAAGGTATTGCACCAACTATTGTTAAAACTCCAAAAAGAGTGTCTCCTTGAATAAAGTATGATGTTGAATTAATGATGTCAATTATTGGAGTTGGGTCAATAATACCTAACACGTCCATTACGGTATTATACCACTGCGCCTCATTAATCAAATCTTTAGTCTCATATTTTTTTTCAGCAATGATACTTTTTTTGATTACTATTAGTTGGTCTTCTGTAAATACGAATTGAGCCATGTATACTTTTATTTATAAATATCCATATAACTAAAAAAAGGGTCGTATGACCCTTTAATTATAAACCTAATTCCATTTGTCGATTCTTATCTATAAAGTGTTGAACTCTTTCTTTAGCTACTTTAGTATAATTCTCACTTAGTTCTATTCCTATCCATCGTCTTCCACTGACTTCAGCGGCGACTAAACTAGTCCCACTACCTGTAAATGGGTCAAGAACAATATCATTTTTATATGTAAGAATCTTAATAGCATTCATTGGAATATCCATTGAAAAAGTGGCTTTGGTTTGTTGTTTGGTGTCCGCAAAGTATTCCCATTGGCCATATACCAAACTCATAAACTCTTTCTTATCTTCTTCTTGATACATCATCTTCTGTTTGATTGTACCATCTTCTTGTTCTAAATCAACCAACTCTCCTTTCCATTGTGGTTCACCCTTAACTTTTTTAATACGGTCTTTCTTATAAGCCAAGATGACACATTCTTTTGGATTATAGATATAAGGACTTGATGGGCTCATCCATGAACCCCAAGCGGTAGTCTTACTTCTATGTGGTGAGTTCTCATCAAGGTCTACAAGTCCATAGAATTTAAACCCAAGATTTTTCATGATTTGATAAAACTCAGACATGAATAATATTCTTCCGCCTCTATCCTGTACGTTTACTTCGTATGGAATGTTTACCGCGATTCTTCCGTCATCTTTAAGAAGTCTGTAAGACTCAGATAACCAATCTTTTGTAAACTGCCAATAGTCCTCCATTGATTGTTTGTCATCATAACTATCATAATCAATTCCTACATTGTATGGAGGCGATGTTACTATCAAGTCAACACATGACTCAGGAAGATTAGCCATCACTTTAACACAATTTCCTTGAATTATTTTATTTGTTTCTAACATTATAATTTACCTTCTTGTTTTAATTGTTCCCTAATTTTAGTTGCAGATATTTCACTGACTTCTTGTGGTGGTATGTGTTCAATGATATCGTATCCAACTCCTCTTCCAAAATTTACTGATTCAATATCAGGAATAATCATTACAACAACTCTCTCTTCATTAATATGTTCCCAAAGTTCCATAATAATATTTTGTTGAACTTCTAAGGCACTAAATGGATTTTTATCGTCAGGAGTAATGTCTCTAATAAGAATAAGAACATTCTTTCCTTGTTCCAATCTTTGGTCAACTAACCATTTATGCCCTGAGTGCCAAGGTTGCCATCTCCCGATAAACATTGAATATTGTTTACCAGGATTGTTCTTTAATTTTGGGTCTCCTTCTACGTGAACCTTTTCCATTATATTTTTAATTTTACTCTTATTTCTTGAAGAGAATCATAAACTTTTTTATTGGTTGTATCAACATCAATAAAGTTTTCTAACGGTTTTTCGTATCCCTCAACGTGAAATGATTCTCTCCCTCTAATTTCACTGGTGTGAATATAAAGTTCAACAATATCTTTTCCCATTTTTTGTTTAAAGTTTTCTCTTTGGTCTCTATATGGTGACACTAAACAAACAACAGAGTTCATTTTTTTATTATTTAGAAAGTGTGCAATATTTTGAGCTAACTTAATATTCTTTCTACGTCCTTGTTCGCTGTAATCTTTATTCTCAAAGATTTCTCTAATGTCATCACCGTCAACCAATACTGCTTCTCCTTGTAATGCTGCGATGAGCCAATTTCCCAAAGTTGTTTTACCTGCGCCAGGTTGTCCTGTTAACCAATAAATCATTTCTCTAAGTTTTTAATTTTACGGTCTAAGTAGAAGGCCGCCTTCTTAAGGTCTTCCAATTCTTTTGATTGGTCTTTCTTACCTGCTCTTGCAACATACTTAACTACGTTGAATAAGTAAGCGTCTTTATCTAATTCCCAAGCCTCACATACTTTTATTACTTCGTATGTGTTATCCTCTCCTCCATAGTGATTTGGATGGTTTACCATCTCATTTGATTGTGTCATTTGTCGGTATTTTACTGTGGTCGTATGGGTACGACTCTAATTGTTTTTTATAGTACTCTGTCTCAAGACTATCTTTAATAAATTCTAATTTATCATGAGTCATTTGTTTATTATATGAATCAATTCTTGATGTGATTATAATTGAAATTAATATCATAAATAACACACCCGCCAACATAAAAAATGAATTAATTCGCATTAGCTCTCTTCCCCCTTCTTGCCCTTACTTGGCCGCCTTCTTGGTCAGTTACTTGTTCGGTTACTGTTTCGGTTTTTTTAGATTTACCCTTATATTCTTTCCATTCAGATTTTGGAATATAAGACCAGTACCCACCTTTAACTTTTAATTCGGCTTCTTTATCATCGATTCTTGTAATTACTCCGATTTCTGTGTTCTTTGTTGCTTTGATTGATTTAATGCACTTCATTGGTTGTTTCCTCCGTGTTTAATTGGTTAATAATTATAAGGATTTCTTCATCCGATTTACCTTGACAATACAAATCATGAATGAGCACACTTGTGTCATCTTCAAAATGAAGCATGTCACTCTTGCCGTAGTATTGTTTTAGTTTTCCCTCTTTAAGGGCGTCGAGACATCTATTGAATACGACCCATCGTTTGTTAAAACCCATGAGTCAAATATAATAAACTTAGTCTTCAGAGTCAAAGTTATTATTAATTTTTTCAAAATTAACTATTTGAAACACATACGCCATAATTTTTCTTTTCATTATAGGTACTATAGTTTCATTCATTGGTAATTTCTGAGAACATTTCATCTCAAAGATTGGGAGTTCTTTATAGAAATCAGTTTGATTCCATGTTGAAAAAGTATCAAGAATATTTGTTAACGTAAGTTCGTCAACTGGACCGTTATATATTAAATTAATATAAGTTTTATTATTACTTCTATCTGTTTTACCTTTTTTAATTTGATATTCCCAAACGTATAATGTTTCGGTTCCTCTTTCATAATAAAAAACATAACCTGAACCAGAAACTAAACCTCTTTTATTTTTTTTAAGAGTAATCTCTGTGTTATCATAAGCTATATTCCAAATAGCTTTCGCCATATTAAAAGCGTCAAATAATTTATTACCTGAAAATTTAATTGTTTTATCTAATTCATCTTCTTCTTCTTTAGATAACGGCCTTGGTTTTTTAGGTATAAGTTCTTTAACCAATATTTCATCGTCACACGATTCAAATTTTTTATTAGTAAGTAATAATGTATTCTCTTTAACTATTGATTGTAGATTTGCCAAATGAAGTGATATCTCAACAAAATCGGGATACACCTCCATATTATCAAAACCTTTCTCACATTTTTGTAAGTAATCCAATAGTGTATATTTGTTATATTCAAAATCCAATGGTTCTTTAAACATCCATTCTGGATTAAGCTTAAACTCTATTTTTTTCTTTCTAGCCATAATTTAATTATAAAGTTAATGAATTATTAATCAATTCTCATTACATAAAATAAAGTATCATTAACATATATTTCTTCAGCGTTACCATCATAACTGTTAATAGTATGTCCATATCCATCTGCATCTATAACTCCTTGAATAAACTCATCTTTATCTACGTAGTCAGACCAGTTTAATCCAAATTCTGACATGAATGACTCTGGGTCATTTTTAACATCTCTTACTAAATCTTGAACTTTATCATCTATCATATCTTCAGGAAAATCGCCTTCGGGGTCTCCCTCAATATCTTCAATCTCACTACTATACTCCTCAGAAAGTTCGTTTAATTCATCAATCTTCTCTTGAATTAAATCATCGTTCTCCCCATCCATTTGTTCTTCTAAATTTTTAATAGTTTCTGTATTATATTCAATTCTTCTATTTAAAATTTCTATTTTTTCTTCTTGTTCATTGGATAGTGTTCTATCACTTTCATCAAAATAAGATTCGGGATTATCTCTTACGTCAGTATCATAAACATCTTCAGCGTAATCTGCAATTGCATCCTCATCTAAATAATCTCTTGCAAAACTAGCATTAAAACCTTCATATCCAACATCATCAATTAAACTTTCAATCGCCTCTTCACAACTTTCTTTCATTTCATCATCATCACCAACAGCATATCTATTGCCTTCTACATCGGGATTATCAATAACCTCAAATTCAGTTGTACGATAAAAACTACCACTTGGTACAATATTATAAACATCAATATAACTTGTTGAATAATTATCCAATTCATCCTCAAGTTCTTCAATTCTGTCAAGAATATCTACTCTTGGGTCTTCACTCTCATCATATTCTGTATTTAATCTTTCAATCTCATCCTTAATTCTTTGAATGTTAATCTTATCTTCATTGGTTATTGAAGATACTTCTCGATTGCTCACTAAATAATTTAATAACGCATGAGCTTTTAATCCTTCGTCAGGACAATCACCATTTAATATCCATTCACCCTCTTCCCTTCGTTCTTGAGCTTCATTTCTCATCGCCTGAACTCTTTGTTGTTCTCTTAGTCTTTCAAGTCTATCTTTTTCTTTTTTAGCCAACTCTTTATCTGTATAAATCTTAAGTTGTTCTGTAAATTCAGTACTAAGATATGAATCTATTTTAGATAAAATTTCATTTAGTTTTTCAGTCTTATGAATCCAACCATCTTTAACATATTCATCTTTGGCATCATAATATATTTTATCTCCATCAAACTTTCTAAGTAAAGCAATCTTATATTGAGGGTCAGTAGTTGGTTTACTTCTATCTATTATATAAAATAACTTACCATCCTCATTATATTTTTTAAAATGTGTGTCGGTCTCTGCCGCAGTACACCACTTGGTACCTTTACCATAATAACAGGATGCCTTATGGTCTAACGGATTAACAACAAAAAATCTTCCGTCATCAAAAACAACATTCCCACCTTCAACTTGTTTAACATCTCTTCTATTTCTATTTTCGTATATGTTAATAACATCTAAAAGTTCACTTAAATTTTGATATTGATTTATATCTGTTTTTGGTAAATTATTAGAAATTTTATCAAATTTATTAATGGCATCAACTAACTTCGGAAAATTCTCTTCAAAATTAATAGTATCAAAAACTTTACCTACCCACAAAAGATATTTTGGTTTTATCTTTGAGGTGATGTCATTTAATATATTAGGTACATACTTCTGCCCGTACTTTGATTTGAAGTCATCAATCCTTCCTTCTCGTATTAATTTTAAAAAATCCATTAATCTTTTATTTAATAAATATCTTTCGTATACTATTATTGTTCCAAGGAACTATTTATAATAATAAACAATTAAAAAAACATAATCATATGGGATGCGGATGTAAAAATCAATCACAAGCACAGCCACAGACTGCACAACAAGTTCAATCTGCTCAAGTAGTTAAACAACAACAGGCTGAAAGCATTAAGCAAGCTATCAAAAAGACAGTTGAGAAGTATTACAACGTTAATAAAACAACCAAGTAATCCATTCTTGATGAAATTACTAAAGGGACAATGAAAATTGCCCCTTTTTTTGTATTTATATGTTATGGAGTATTCTTGGGATGACATTGTGGAAAAATTCAATAATAATGACTTAGACGTTCAGAAGTATTTTAACGACTATGAAACATTTTTTAATGTATTGAAGAAAAGAGGTCTTATGGGTGAAGTTGACCCTAAAAATGCAGATGGTGGTGAGCATTGGCAAAATGAATATCTTCTTTGGTTATATGAAAACGACAGAGAAAACTACTACAAATGGGTTCCAAGTTTATTAACTGATGTTATTATTGAAAATGGTAAAGCTTATTTAGAAATTTCTGATAGAAGTGATTTATCAAACTTATTCTGTGATGGAAACAGATATGACTTATCAAGAGATACAATTGAAACTATTTTATCTGGTGATGGTGATTTTTATGAACCTTATTCAAACACAACTGATGATGTTTATAGAGATGTTATTGAAGAATTAACACCTGAAAATGACAAAAGACTTGGCGAATACATAGTTGATATGTTAAAGGGTCAACAAATATCCGCAGATACTGATGAGCTTCAACTAATTGCGTCGGAGCAAGGTCATCCAGAATATGTTGAAGTGAATATGGAAAATGTACAAAGAATTATTACTGACGAGGAGACTATGAAAGAATTGTTTAACGACCAACTGAGTGATTTAAAAGGTGAATTGTATTCAATCCATAGTTCTGCATATAATTCTGCATATGAAAGTTCTGTTTACGATGCAATATGGAGTGAATTAGGGACTTATTTTGAAGGTAACGGTGAATGGATTAGCAAATCCCACCCATACAAGAAAAACACTCAAATTCAATACTTTAAAATCCCAATAATAAACTTTGAGTCAGATGTTAATGATTATCTATTAAATAATAAAGGTTATGGTAATTCAGGTACTTTAGAATATCATGGAAGTTTTATAGATATTATGAAAGAAGATAGAGATTGTTTAAGTGTTCAAGCTCATGATTACCCTGATAGTTATGAGGTAGATAAAAACATAAATACTTATTTCCAAGAGTATCTTTAATGAATATAGTTAACAACATATTAAAAGTTCTTGAAGAACAAAGAGGGTTTACTCCACGTAAGACACCGCCAAAGAACATTAAGAACATCTTAGGTCAAATTGAATTATTTGAGATGTATCCAAAGATATTTGCTCTTGTTATTAAAGATGACAAGTTAAGAGCCAGAGTATTCATGAGATACCAAGAATTTTACGAATCAGATTCAGATTCATTCAGAGGTAAAGGTTTCAAGTGGCAAGACTACACCAAGTTCTATAAAGAAAAAACAAAGAAGGATTACTTCTCTTATCATGAAGATTGGGCAGGTTATAACATGCCTTGTACATCAATTGAATCTTGTATTGCCAAAATTCCTGACCTTAACTTTTATGACTTAATTATGTTTAGTGTTGTGGATACAATCAAAAATATTATAGGTAACGATAACTATTACCTGATTGGTATTGACCAAAGTGATGGTGAAGACCCCTCACTTATTTTTCATGAGGTTGCTCACGGATTATGGTTTTCATCTCCAATATACAAAAGAAAACAATTCAACAACATTGAAAGAATGAACCCATCTGTTAGAAACACAGTTGCAAAGAAAATAACTGGAATGGGTTACGGTGAAAATGTGGTCGATGATGAGATTCAAGCCTATTTATCTACAGGTGTTGGTGACAACATGACAAGAATAAAAGATATAAAACAAGCTCAACTTCCTTTTAAAGCAGTCTTTGACTCTTATGCTGGGAAGATTAAACCAAAAAAGATTAACATTGATTGGAGTACCGATTTAGATAACTAATGAAATTTATCAATATATTATCTTCAGTTATTTCTGAACAGAAACGATTCAAGTTTGACCCAGAAACTTATACTAAGTTATTGGTGTTAACTGATAAGTTATGGGCAAATAGAAATAAAGAATATGATAAAAAAACTGAAGTAGACCATTTCCAATTTAAAACTTCTAATGGAACCGACGCTTTAATTAGAATATATATCAATCCAAGATATCGTCATTTTGGTGAATTGGATTCAAGACCAAAAGGTTCAAGAGACCCAATGGATTTAGTAATGCAATTAAATCCTAAGTTATATGGTTCAAAGAAAAACTTATTCTTAACCATATACCACGAAATGTTACACGCCACAGACCCTTCTCAGTCCACAAACTTTAATAACAAATATCAATCAACATATAATGAAAAATCTGATAAAGATTATTGGGGTCATAAAATTGAATTCAGGGCAATCACAAATGAATTTTTGGAAGGATTGGTTAATGAGTTTACAAAAAGGTCAAGCAGATTAAGAAATCTTGATAATAAAAAACATCTATTAAAATCTTTAAATAATATACTAAACTATTTTGGTAAAGGTGAAAAACTATCTAACTTATCTTTGGATATTCTAAGTAGATTAAATGATGAAAATGTTAATGATAATAGAATTTCCAATCTACTTGGTAATATCACTTTGGATTATCCTGGAGCAACTGATTTAATGAAAACTAATAAGGAAGAGCCTTATTACATCCATTACATTGAACAAATTAAAAAATATAACCCTGAAATTTGGCCAAGATTCTTAACAATGTTATATAATACAAAAGAAGAAATTGAAAATGTTATAAATAAAAAAAGGGTTTAAAATAAACCCTTTTCTTTTGCTCTTATTTCTAATTCCTCTAATTTACTTTCTTTTAAATCTAAAATATCAGATTGTTCTTTAATTGCTTCTAAACATAACGCAATTATATCTGGGTACTTAACCATATACTTAGCCTCGGGACTATCATTTGGTTTATACACTAACTCAGGAAATACGTGTTGAATTTCTTGAGCAATAAATCCAATATCTTTATTTGGTGTCGCATTTGGGTCAGGATTATTCCAAATAAACGAAACTCCTCTCATTCTTTTAATTTTGCTAAGTGGTGATTCGATTTTACGAACATTCTTTTTAAGTCTTGAATCTGATGGACCTGGAGGACCTGTTGGCCCTATAAATCCTCCTTTTCCATTTCCTCCTGTTGGTCCTGTATTTGAGGCTCCTGTTGCTCCTCCTCCACCTTGTGCTCCTTGTGCTCCTGTTGCTGATGTACCTGCTGGTCCTTGAGCTCCTTGAGCTCCTTGAGCTCCTTGAGAGGCTCCACCTGCTGGTCCTTGTGAGCCCTGAGCTCCTTGTGGACCTCGTGGTCCTTGTGAGCCCTGAGCTCCTTGTGGACCTCCTGGACCTTGTGAACCCTGAGCTCCTGTACCACTAACACCTTGAGCACCTTGAGCTCCTGTCGCTCCTCCTCCACCTTGGGCTCCTTGTCCGCCTTGAGCTCCTTGAGCTCCTTGACCTCCTGTTGGCCCTTTGGCTCCTGTTCCT
>Ga0209298_10000740_pt1 | contig 21825 bp, 17 predicted proteins | sample S_140806_EF_Meta_FD_187325 | JGI IMG/M metagenome (GOLD analysis project Ga0209298, IMG submission 187325) | Freshwater microbial communities from Lake Simoncouche, Canada to study carbon cycling - S_140806_EF_MetaG (SPAdes) (version 2) | ecosystem: Environmental > Aquatic > Freshwater > Lake ...
AACATGCAACCCGCCATCCGCGTATTAGAGGGACCGGAACAATCTCCTTCATGAAAATCTCCTTCCCACTCCTCGTCCTCGCCGCGCTGTCCACTGCCCTCGTCGCCCAGGAAAAGAAGCCTGAGCCGCCGAAGCCTGCTGCGTCGGCATCTGTACCGAAAGCCGCCACACCAGCACCAGCGGCCAAGCCAGCCGTTACACCTCCCGCTCCCGCCAAAGTCGAAGTAAAGCCTGCCGCAAAGCCCGTCACACCACCCGCACCCGCGAAGCCCGCGCCCAAACCTGCAGCTCCCGCTCCGAAACCAGCTGCCAAAGTCGAAACCAAGCCCGCCACGCCACCACCACCCCCGAAGCCGCTCGCGAGTTTTCCCGACAAAGCCCTCGAAGCCGCGGTTCGCCGTCAGGTCTTTGCCAAGCGTGACAACCAGGAGCCTCTCACCATCGAAGACGTGTCCACCGTGGCCATCATCGAGGCACGCAAAGCTGGCATCAAAGACCTCACCGGCCTCGATAAATGCACCGCGCTTGCTTCGCTGACTTTGCCGGAAAACCAGATCGCCAGTGTAGCCGCTTTGAAAGGCCTGGAGCGCCTCCAGTTCATCGACCTCGCGGATAACCAGGTCGCCGACATCACACTGCTCGCCACTTGCAAAGCCCTCCAATACATCGCCCTCACCCGCAACAAGGTCACCGATGTCTCGGCGCTCGGCGGCGTCTCGTCTCTGACCAGCCTCTACCTCGCCGGAAACCAGATCAAAGACGCCTCCCCGCTCTTCAAGCTGCCCAAAGTCTGGACCCTCTATCTCGAAGGCAATCAGATCAGCAGCATCACAGGCATCGGTGGCCTCAAATGGCTCTCCATGCTCTCCCTCAAAGGCAATGCCATCGCCGATCTCAGCCCGCTGGAGCCGCTGACCGATCTCCAATTCGTCTTTCTCGAAAACAACAAGATCACCGATCTCACGCCGCTGCACCGCATGTGGAAGAAGGACAACGAGGGTGCCCGCGAGTGGGCTCCCTACTGCCAGATCGATCTCACAGGAAATCCCCTCGACGAAAACGCCAAAAAGCTCGTCGAGGAACTCAAAAAGGCCGGCGCACGCATCACGCCGTGACCTTCACGCTTACTTCACCACCTTCGTGACGAATTCCTCCAGCGCCTTCGTCGTCGCATCGCCATCGGTGCCGATGAAGGCGTTGATCTTCGAGTGATTCGTTTCCTTGCCACCAAAGACCGTCGTGGGGATCTCAGCTTCCTTGAGCACTGCTGCGAGTCGTCGTGCCTGAGCTGAATTATCCGGGTGATCCGCCACATGCACGATGAGGAAGGGCGGAATCCCCTTCCCCTTCGCCACATGCGTCACAGCCGAGAACTCGAGGTGCTTCGCCGGTTCGTTGCCGAACTTCTCCCGGTGCCCAAACTTCGCCTGAGGCTCGTGATGCACCCGACGACGCGTTTCCGCCGTCTCGATGATCGCCGGGATATCGTAGGTATCACCATCCACCGGCACGCAGCCGATGAGCGAGGTGAAGGAAACGCCTTCCGCCTTCAAATAGCGGTCATCTGTGCAGATGAGCGTCGCCAGTTGTGCGCCGGAGGAATGGCCGCCCACGAGCACCCGCTTTGGATCGCCGCCATGCTCGGCGATGTGCTGATGCATCCAGCCAAAGGCCTTCGCCACATCACGCACGAGCACATCCATCGTCACCTCCGGCAGCAGGCGATGATTGATCGCCACAAACACAAAACGCTTCTTCGTGAACCATGCGGGCTTCTCCTGCACGTTCGCCTTGTCCCCCGTCTGCCAGCCGCCGCCGTGAATCCAGAACACCACCGGCAGGTTCTTCGCGTTCGCTGGCGTGTAAATATCCAGCACATGCCTGGCGTGACCGTTTTCGACATAGGGGATGCTGCGCTTCATTTCCTGAGCGAGGCAGGAAACGGCGAGGAGGAGAGTGGCGGCAACGAGGAGGAACTTCATGGTGACGGCTATCAACGCATGGTGCCGGGTAATTCACTCGTTTCCCATCTGGCGCAGTGGCGATTCCATTGTAGCAATGGGGACGATGAAATTCTCGTTTGCTCTCTGGCTTGTTGTTCCGTTGGTGCTTGCCTCCTGCACGGTGGGGCCAAATTTTGCTCTGCCGGACCTTGTGATGCCTGCGAAGTGGAAAGCTGGCAAATCGGCCAGCGTGAGCGATCTGCCGATGCCAGGTGAATGGTGGCGGCTGTATGGATCGAGCGAATTGAATCGCCTCGTGGAGCAATCGCTCGCGGGCAATCAGGAGCTGCGGGGTGCGCTGGCACGCGTGGAGACGGCGCGGGCGCTCATTGGCGTGCAGCAGGCGGATTGGTTTCCGCAGTTGAGCATGAACAACGGGATGAACTACGAGCGGCTCTCGCAGACTTCCTTTGGTGCCAATTTGCCCGCAGGCATCGCGCTGCCCTCGATCCAGCGGCGGCGTTTTCAGAACCTCTTCGAGATGGGCTGGGAGATTGATCTTTGGGGACGTGTGAGACGCGGCGTGGAAGGTGCCAAGGCGAGTGAAGCCGCCGCCGCAGAGATGCTGGCGGCGCAGCGGCTGAGTCTGGCGGCGGAGGTGGCGCGGCTGTACTTCCTCGCGCACTCCTTGGAAAAGCAGATCGCGGTGGTGAATGAGACGCTCGAATGGCGACAGGAGGCCATGAAGCTTCAAGAATCCCGCTTCAAAGGCGGGCTGGCGAATGAAATGGATGTCTCGCGTGCCCGCACGGAGCTGGAACTGGCTCGAAATGATTTGGCCTCGCTCGAAAGGCAGCGTGGCAATGCGGAGAATGCCCTCGCGGTCGTGTGCGGGCAGATTCCGAGCACCTTCCGCATCGCCCGCAGCGCGGCTTTGCCCTCGCCGCCGCGTGTGCCAGGTGGCATGCCTTCCACACTGCTGCAGCGGCGTCCAGACATCCGCGCCGCCGAGCAAAAGATGCGTGAGGCGAATGCGCAAATCGGCGTGGCGCAGGCCTCGTTTTTCCCCTCGTTCAAGATCGGCGGCACGGGCGGCCTGGAGAGCATCGGCACGGTGGACTTTCTCGATGCGAAAAGCCGCACGCTCACCATCGGCCCGAGCATGACGCTTCCCATGTTTCAAGGCGGCAAGCTCAAGGCGAATCTCGCGGCGAGCAAGGCACGCTATGAGGAGACGCTGGCAGCGTATCGCCAGAGTATCCTGACCGCGATCCGTGAGGTGGAGGACAGCATGCTGGATGCCCAGGGCTATGCACGGCAGTCCGCCGCACTGAATGCGGCCATCGCGGCGGCGCAGGAGACGCAGCGCCTCGCCGAGCTGCGCTATCAAAAAGGTCTCGCGAGCTATTTTGAGGTCGTGGATGCGAACCGCACGGTTTTGAATGCCAAATTACTCGCCGCCCAAATCGACGGCCAGCGGCTCGTGGCGAGCGTGGCGATGCTGAAGGCACTCGGAGGCGGTTGGAAGTGAGTCCGTCTCAGCGGCGGCGCACGGCTTTCCGAGCTGTCGTCACGCGGACTTTGACCTTGTGAGTGCGTGGAATGACGGGCGCGGCGGACTTCACCTCGCCAGCAGCGGCTTCGCGGAGAAGGCGCAGCTCTTTTTCGACCTCAGCGAGGCGGCGTGAGGTGGCTTCGAGCTTCCGCACGACGAGACGCGCGACGAATTCGTAGAGCGAGGCGTGGAAATCAGGGTCTTCCTCACGAGGATGAATGTCCTGGAGGAATTTCTGGTCCACGGCGAGGCACACGGCCTTGGTTGAGGCGATGACGGAGGCGAGGCGCTTGTCCTGATTGACGAGGGCGAGCTCTCCAAAGACCTCGCCGGAGCGAGCAATGGCGGCGACGCGTTTATCGCCGACGCGGACTTCGAGCTCGCCACTGAGCAGGATGTAGATGCGGGAGTCGATACTGCCTTCTTTGATGATGACATCTCCTGGCTCGCACTGAAGGAGGCTGGAGGAATGGAGGACCTCATCGAGCTGCTCCTCGTTAAAGCTGGCCAGGGCGGGCACCGTCTTCACAGGGGATCCCTGCTTAGAGTCATGGATATAGGCGAATTCTTTCATTTCTGGGGTGATTCTGTCAGGACGAGGGGATCGCCGACAAGCGAAAACTGGTTCATTTTGTGGTGCCACGCGCGGCAGCATCGTAAGCAGGCCAAAATGCGGCGGGCGGCTGCAAATCCTTGCTGCCTTCGTCGAAACGGGTGCCGATTTCATTCAAAGGCAGTTCGCGTGCCACTTCGATGCCTACGGTGATGTTGGCGGGCGTGAAAACAAGACGCGTGAGCTGCATGCCCTTCAACGGTGACAGATCCGTGACCGGCGTCTCGGCGATATGGAGTCGTTGCAACGCCGTGCCAGTGAGTGGCGCGAGGTTCTTTACCTTGGTGCGATGCAGCGTGACGCTGACAAGCGGCACGGTCTTCAGCGCGGAGATGTCTTCCACCGGGCAACCGGTGAGCCAGAGCATCTGGATGGGGCTCTTGGCGATGCCGGTGATATCGCCGATGGGGCACTCGACGGCATTGAGCTCAACGAGCGGCATGCCTTCGAGGGCGCTGAGATCACGCACGGGGGTGCGGCTGAGGTAGAGCTTTTCCAAAGGCATTCCACGAATAGGCGAGAGGTCCTGCACCTGGGTGTTTTCAAGGTAGAGTTCGACGAGCTTTTTACCCTGAAGCGGCCTCAAATCGGTGATCGGTGTGTCGCTGAGGTCGAGGGCGAGAGGCTCGATGTGCTGCAAAAACTTCACGTTGGTGATTTTGGCTCCGCGGAGGCTCAGGGCCATGACTTTGCCCTCCTGGATGTTGAACTCGCCGTTCCCCTCATAGCCTTGATTGTGATACTTCACCTCGGTGTGCATCATCTCAGGCGTCCAGAAGATCTTTTTTGGCTCGTCCTTGGCGGGCAAAGGAGCGGCGGCTGGGGCTGGCGCAGGTGCAGCGACTGGTTTTTCGGCGGCGGGTGCCGACACGGCGGCCTGCGGCTTGGCGGCCTCATCTTTGCACGAGGTCAAAAGGCTAGCGATGAGGGCAAAGGCGAGTGCGTGGTTGGATTTCACGCCACCGGGCATGCCGGATTTCTTCAGGAGATGCAAGCATGAAGTGAGAATGAAGCGCAAAGACGGCCAAGGCCGCGCTCACTTACTTCCCGGCATCCTCTTTTCGCTCCACTTTGATCGTGGGCACCTTGTCGGTGATCTTCTGCACGAAGTCGGTGATGAAATTGCCATTCATCTCCTTCATGTGGCGCAGGGAAAGACCCACAATGAAAGCGCAGATGAAGAGGCCGATCACGATGACGGCGGTCATGCAGCCGGAACCGGTGGTATCAGGATACTCACTGGGCGTGCTGCGGCTGTAGGCGCGGCGCACCGGGCTCAGCGGAGCGCGGGCGACGGCTTTTGGCGGTGAGGGCGGCTCGATGATCTGCTTTTCGGGAACGGGCAGAGCCACGACTTTTTTCACGGGCTCGGAGACGGGTGCTTTTGTCTTGATCTGATCTTGGCTCGGAGGCTCACCCGCATAAAAAACGGCCTGCACGTCACCAAAGCCAATGCGGTCACCGTCCTTGAGCTTGGCCTCCTCCACTTCCGCGCCGTTGACGCGGGTGCCATTGCTCGAGCCGAGATCCTGAACAAAAAAATCACTCCCGACCTGCTTGATGGCGGCGTGGCGTCCGGAAGAGGAAGCGCAGGTGAGCACGACATCACTCTCCGGGTGGCGACCGATAGAGGTGGTCTCGCTTTCGAGGCGTTGGACCTTGATGGAGTCATCCTCCATATATAAAACGACGGCGGCCATGGGAACAATAAGGGATGGGATGAATGAAAATCGACGGCGTGTGGCAGGGTTCCACGCGCGGCACGAAAGAATCTTGGGATTTTCGGGATGCAAGGACGGTGTTCGCGTGTGAAGGTGATTTCCCGCGCCGTTTCTAGTGCGGTAAAATACCGCGTCTGCCTTCCATGAAGCCTTTCATCACCACTTTGGTCCGCTCCCTGGCACTCTGCGCCGCTCTGTGGCTGACGGTCGCCCCCCTCAATGCAGCGGATACGGAAGCGGCAGAGGCCACGGCACTGCGCCTCGTGCCTCAGCAGGAAAAGGACGGCTACGAGTTCCGCTCTGAGCTGTGGACGAATGAACTCACGCCGGATGTGGGCCGCGCCGTGCGCTTGCAACTTTTCAAAGGCCATGAATATGCTTTCTGCATCGCCGTGCCCGAAAAGTCCGGCGTGGCGATCACCGCTGCGGTGCTCGATTTTGAAGGCAACCCGGGCGGTGAACTGCTTCCGGTGAAGGACGGCTGGGGCCTCGTGCTCTTTTACAAGCCGAAGAAGACAGGTCAGTATGTCGTGGCCCTGCGCCAGACGGAAAACGGCAAGAAAAAGAAGATCGCCTGTGCCATGGCCACCGGCTGGAAGTGAGACGAAAAGCAGCCGTGCAACCCATCGGCCTCCAACAGCCCGCAAACATCGCGGCAAACGGCTTCGCCGATGACGCAGGCATTGCTTGTCACCCGAGGTGTCTCATGTGAAACCAAGCGCCTAGGCTCGCGAACCCGAAGCAGTGCGACTTCACTTCCCCCGCTCAAACACCAGCTCGCCTTTCGACCCGCTGAGCGTGAGCTTTTGATCTTCCACGAGCTTGTCACAAGCCTGGAGAATGCCCAGAAACGCCTGCTCGAAAGCCATGTGCTCCTGAGGCCCCGCTCGACGCGTCGAACGAAACGGCGTCGTCCACTTCAGCACACTGCCTTCGAGCGAATAACCGCCGGAAAACATGTTCACACCCGAACCACCATGCACGCCACCTTTGCCATCGAATAGAATCGAGGCATCCACACCAGAAGGAACAGCGCTTACTGTGCCATCGACCTTCCAGGACGAAAAAGCCCATCCACCCTCCTCGGCTGCAAAACAGCCCGCCAACCCCACAAAAAGGGCCACCATCCCGCAAAGGGATACCCGGCATAAAAACGATGCTTTCATGGCAGTAAATTTCGTCATGGGCTCGTAACTCGATGAAGTAGGAGATTGTGCTTGTAGGAATTTTAACACCAAAAGTCAATCGTCTTGAAGCAAGGTGTCGGCCTTTTCTTCGTTCAAGGCGGCCCTTCCTATGAAACGCACCGCTCTTCTCCTCCTCAGTCTCGCCGCCATCACCTCACGCGCCGATGACAAACTGCTCCTCGCCGTCCCCGGCGCGGTCATTTACGAAAGCAAGCTCGACACTGCCCCCGCTGCGCCTTGGAAAGCCGCCAAGGGCAAATGGGAGCTCGTCGAAGGCGTCACCCGTGGCTCTGAACTCGAAGCCGACAAGCACGGCGCCGTCACCCGCCTGCCCAACAAGCTCCAAAACTTCGTCGTCGAGTATGAATTCAAATTCGCTGGCGCCCGCACCACCAGCCTCTCGATCAATGCCATCAAGGACCACATGGCCCGCATCAGTATCACGCCGAAGTCCGTCACCTTCCAGAAGGACGACAACGACCACGAAGGCCCGGACAAAGCCGCCATCTTCGCCCGCTTCCCCGCCGAACTCGGCTTGGGCTGGCACAAAGTCCGCCTCGAAATGGTGGGCGATCTGATGCTTGGCAAGGTCGATGACCTCGTCGCCTGGGGTGCCAGCGATCTTTTCAAAACCGAGAAAGCCGCCCCCGGCTTCACCGTCGGCGGCCAGTCCGTTGATTTTCGGAATCTAACCATCCGTGAGGCTGCGCTGAATCCCGAATGGGAATCCGTCAAAGCCACGCTGCCCAAGCCCGGCGAAAATGTCGCCCCCGCTGCCGCTCCCGGCAAAGGAAAGGGCAAAGGCAAAGGTGCCGCGAAGAAAAAGGCCGAGTAAGCACCTGCCTCCCGCCTTTCACGAAACCCGCGTCCGCAAACAGCGACGCGGGTTTCTTCTGGTCGGCAGATCGTGAACCGCGATAAAACCCACCGCATGAGCCCCCCCGACCAACGAATGGTTCCGCACGAAGCTGCACGACACCATTCACTAGGGCATCGCCGCCATCACCATCATCGCTGGCTGGCTGGCTGCTCTCGAATGACAGCATCATCTTCATCCACCGCGCCGAGGATGCGGAGAAAAAGGAAGCCGCCATCGTCCTCGCCATCCTGCTGCCGCTGGCCGGGGACCTGCAGTTCATGCTGCTGCGCCGGCTTCACGCCCAACTGCCGCCGCATCCCACCATCGTCGGCAACAAGAACCTCCATCTCATGGCTCTCGGCATGCTGCTTCTCTTGATCGTCATCTGGTGCGTCGTGGCCGATGTGATCACCATCCCGGCGCAGTTCACGTTGAAGAAGTAAAAGCGGCTCACGGAGGCCGTATGGCTTTCGTGCCAATTCGCCCCGCCAGCCTCATCTTCGCCGCTCTCGCCTCCTCCGCGATGGCGGTGGACTATGCGAAGGACATCAAGCCGCTGCTCAAAGAGCGGTGCTACGCCTGCCATGGGGCCTTGAAACAAAAAGCCGGCCTCCGCCTCGATACCGTCGCGCTGCTGAAAACCGGCGGCGACAACGGCGATGCCACGAAGCACCTGCTCGACCGCCTCACCAACACCGACAAAGCCGACCGCATGCCTCCCGAAGGCGAAGGCGCGATGTTCAGTGCCGAGCAAGTGGCCAAAGTGCGTGAATGGCTCGCCGCCGGGGCGCCCGGCCTCACCGAGGAACAGCCCGAGGCCGATCCGCGTGCCCACTGGGCCTATCAGGTGCCAAAAAGCACTCGCCAGAGCATCGACGTCCTCCACGCCGCACACCTCGCCTCGAAGCAGCTCAAACCTCAACCCACCGCGCCACATGATGTCTGGCTCCGCCGCATCCATTTCGATCTCACCGGCCTCCCACCTGATTTGTCCGATCCATCCGACCTTTCCGATCAGGCCTTGGTAGATCGTTTGCTCTCCTCCCCCCAGTTCGGCGAACGCTGGGCACGCCACTTCATGGACATCTGGCGCTACTGCGATTGGTATGGCCTCGGTGCCCAGCTCCGCCATTCGCAAAAACATCTCTGGCACTGGCGTGACTGGATCATCGAAAGCCTCAATGCCGACAAAGGCTATGACCGCATGATCATCGAGCAACTCGCGGCCGACGAGCTCGCGCCGGAGGATCGCTCCATGCTGCGTGCCACCGGCTTCCTCGCCCGCAGCTACTACCTCTTCAACCGCACCACCTGGCTTGATGAAACGATCGAGCACACCAGCCGCGCCTTCCTCGGCCTCACGATGCAGTGCGTGAAGTGCCACGATCACAAATACGACCCCATCGACCAGGCCGACTACTACCGCCTCCGCGCCGTCTTCGAGCCGCTGCATGTGCGCCTCGATCCCCAGCCCGGCATCACTGATTTCGAAAAGAACGGCCTGCCCCGCGTCTTCGACCTCCACCTCGACCGCGCCACCTTCCGCCATGTTCGTGGCGATGAGAACAACGAAGACAAATCCAAGCTCATGACGCCCGGCATTCCCGGCGTGCTCGAATTCGCCGCCTTTGCCCCAAAAAGCATCGCGCTGCCGAAAACCATCTCACAACCCTTTTTGCAGCCCTTCGTTCTTCAAGACCACCTCGCGGCCGCCGAAGCGGAAATCGCCGCATTGCAAAAACAACTCCCCAGCAAGCCAAAAGCCTCTTCAGCCATCACGACGCCCAAAACCATCCTTCGCGATGATTTCGCCAAGCCTCGCCCCGAGGTGTGGAAGGCCGTCTCCGGCACGTGGAAGCATGCAAACGGCACGCTGAGCCAGTCCGAGACCGGAATGACGCGTCGCCTCATGAAGCTCACCACGCCGCCACCGGCTGATTTCGATGCCAAAGTGAGCTTCACCATCCGCGGTGGGCAAAAATGGAAGTCCGTCGGCCTCGTCTTCGATCTCACGGAGCACAGCGATGTACTCGTTTACATGAGCGCTGTGCAGAGCGGCTCGAAGGTGCAGATCGCTCCCGGCGAAAACGGCCAGGCCAGCTATCCCGCCGGAGGCAGCCATGCCCTGCCCGTGAAGGAGAACGAACGCCACACGCTCCAAGTCCGTGCTCTCGGCCAGCAGCTCCAGGTCAGCGTCGATGGCAAACAAGTCATCGCCTACACGCTCACCAAGCCACGCCTTCCCGGCACGCTCGCGCTCGCCGCCTTCGATGCCGAGGTCGATTTTCACAGCTTCGAGCTCGCCACCTTGCCTGCTGATACCGTGCTCGCCTCGTCGAACACGCCCGCCCTCGAAAAACAACTCGCTGCCGCCAAACTGAAGCCCGCCATGCTTCGCGCCGCCTTCGCCGCCGAAAGCCGGAAAGGCGACAAAGCCCTGGCCAAGGCCGCCGCGCTCGCTGAAGCCCAATTCAAACTCGCCAAAGCCGAGGCCGATCTCGCTGCGCTCGATCCCAAGGCCGAGGCGAAGAAGCTCAAAGCCGCTCAAAACGCCGTCCAAACCGCCCAAAAGAAACTCAAGGAACCCGGCGAGACCTTCACACCCCTTTTGGCCTCGCTCAAAGCCCAGGAAGGCCCCGACGATCCCGACAACGCCAAGGTGCAAACCTATCCCGCCACCAGCACCGGCCGTCGTCTCGCCTTCGCGCAATGGATCGCCGATAAACGCAATCCGCTCACCGCCCGCGTGCTCGTCAATCAAGTGTGGATGCGCCTCACCGGCTCCAGCTTCGTGCCGGATGTGAGCGATTTCGGCCTGCGAGCACCCAAACCAGCGCAGCAGGACATCCTCGACACCCTCGCCGCTGGCTTCATGGAAAACGGCTGGAGCATGAAGTGGCTCATCAAGCAGATCGTCCTCAGCGATCTCTACCGCCGCAGCTCCAGCAATGCCGCCGCCGATGCTCAAACGCTCGCCACCGATCCCGACAACACCCTCCTCTGGCGCATGAACCCGCGCCGTCTCGAATCCCAATCCGTCCGCGATGCCCTCCTCGCTCTCGGTGGCAAACTCGACCTCACCCTCGGCGGTCCCAGCCTCGATCCCGACAAGGCTGAAAGTCTCCCGCGACGTTCCCTCTACTTCATCCAGACGCCCGATACCGAGCACCGCTTCCTCGGTGCCTTCGACAACGCCAACGTCCTCGAATGCTACCGTCGCAATGAAAGCGTCGTTCCGCAGCAGGCCCTCGCCTTGACCAACAGCCAGCTCAGCCGCGCCACCGCCGATGCCTTGGCCTCAAAGCTCGCCCAGCTCTCACCCACCGACTTCATCCGCCGCAGCTTCCTCACCATTCTCAACCGCCCGCCCACGGACAAAGAGCAGCAAGTCAGCCTTGAAGCCTTCGCGTCACTCAAAAACAACCGTCCGCTCTTCTTGCAGGCCCTGTTGAACCACAACGACTTCGTCACGCTGCGGTGATCACCTCACCTCCAGCCGCACGAAACGGCGGCCGTTGGCACCCATGGGGATGGTGGCTTTGATGACTTGCTGGGAGCCGATTGATTCTTGCCGCCTCGCGAATGCATGACATGGAAGAGCCATGCTCAGGACCGCCAGCTTTCTCTTCTTCGTTTTTTCCCTTTCCGCCGCCGACCTCGTATTGAAGCCCGGCAATCTCGCCGCTGTGCTCGAACAGGCTCGCAAGGCTCCGAAACCCGTGCGCATCATCGTCGAGGATGGCGTGCATCCGATCACGGAAACGATCACGCTCGGCAAAGACGACTCGCAGGTGACCTGGAGCGGCAAGAACGCCATCTTCATGGCTGGCAAGCCGATCACCGGCTGGGTCAAAGAGGGAGCGATGTGGAAAGCCGCGCTGCCGGACAAGGCGTGGAAGTTTGAGCAACTGTGGATCAATGGCCGCCGCGCCACGCTGGCTCGCTCGCCGAACAAAGGCTACCACCACATCACCGAGGCCGTCGGCGCGGGTGTGTTCCCGGATTTGAAGGAGAACATGAACTTCCACGCCTTCAGCATTCCGGCGGAGCAGTTCGAATTACTCAAATCCATTCCGCAGGCGGAGCGTGACGACGTTTTGCTCACCGTCACGCATGCCTGGGCCGTGGGGCAGTGCCGCATCAAGGCGCTGAACGACGAAGCGCTCGCCGTGCAGATTAAAGGCCGCGCGCGGTATCCGTTTGTCGAGTTCGAGCCGGATCAGCGCTTCTGGATGGAAAACTTTCGCGCCGCGCTCGATGCGCCGGGCGAGTGGTTTCTCGACAAAGCGAAGGGCGACGTGCTTTACCTTCCGCTGCCCGGCGAGGACATGACGAAAGCCGAAGTCATCGCGCCGGTGGTGACGAAGTTCATCGTCATGAAAGGCGCTCACGACGTGCGCTTTGAAGGCATCTCGTTTCAATACAGCCAGCATCTGTATCCCACCGATGGCCTGCACGACGGCCAGGCCGCGACGACGAGCGATGGCTGCATCGAGATCGAGGACTCACGCGGCATTCACTTCGAGAACTGCGAGATCGCGCACACCGGCCTGCACGGCATCTGGTTCAAAAACGGCTGCGCGGACTCCTCCGTGAAGCATTGCCGCCTGCACGACCTCGGCGGCGGCGGCGTGTATGTCGGCGAAACAGGGCGGCCCAATGAAGAGCGCGTGAATCATCACATCGTCGTCGATGATTGCATCATGCAGCATGGTGGGCGGCTGCACCCGAGCGCTTGCGGCGTGGTCTTCACGCACACGCAGCATTGCGCGGTCACGCATTGCGACATCGGCGATTTTTACTACACCGGCATCAGCGCCGGATGGAACTGGGGCTATGGCGACACGGCCTCGCGTGAGACGCTCGTCGAGAACAACCACATTCACCATCTCGGCTGGGCTTACCTCAGCGACATGGGCGGTTTTTACGGCCTCGGCACCTCGCCGGGCACGATCATTCGCGGCAATCACGTCCATCACATCGCTAGCCATCGCTACGGTGGCTGGGGACTCTACAATGACGAAGGTGCCACGGACACGCTGATGGAGAACAACCTCGTCCACGACACTTGGAACGCCGGTTTCCATCAGCACTACGGCTACTTCAACACCGTGCGGAACAACATCTTCGCCTTCGGCAACTCCGCGCAGATCCAGGCCTCACGCAACGAAGCCCGCCTGCGTTTTCGCTACCTGAACAACATCGTCGTGTGGGACCCTGCATCGCCGCTGCTCGATGGCGGCGAATGGAACTGGAAGCTCTTCGACAAGATCGATCGTGGCGATCCGAAGGACAGCCTCATCTTCCGCAAAAACCTCTACTGGCCCACCGACGGCACAATCCCCGCGAAGCTAACCAAAAGCCATTTCACCTGGGAAGAATGGCGCAAAATGGGCCGCGACAAGGAAAGCCAGTTTGCCGATCCGATGTTCGAAAACATCGAGAAACGCGATTTCCGCCTCAAACTCGGTTCTCCGGCCGAAAAGCTCGGTTTCAAGCCCTGGGACCTCACCTTGGCCGGAGTCCGCAAAACCGACGCAAAGTGGCAAGAACGCGCCGCGAAGGGTCACGACTATCCAACGTGGCAAACCGACGCCAAACCCTGGCCATCGCCGCCTTACAAAGTCGATCAAACCTTCGAACGCGCCTCACTCGGCACGCTCGGCATTCGCAACGCCAAATACTCCACCGAAAACAAAGGCGAGAGCATCGGGGTGACCGACGAAACCGGCTCGCCCATCGGCGGAGCGTCCAAACGCAGCCTCAAAGTGCAGGACGCCCCAGACTTGAAGCACAGCTACGACCCCGTGCTCGACATCTACCCCAAGTGGGCCGAATCCGGCACCTACAAAGTCAGCTTCGACATCATGGCCCAGCCCGGTGCCGACTGGTTCTTCGAGATGCGCAACAAAGGCGGCGAGTTCGCCGCTGGTCCGTATCTGCGCTGGCAAAAAGACACACTCGTCGCCAACAACACCGCCAGCCAAAAGCTTGCTGACGTGAAACCCGGCGAATGGCTCCGCATCGACCTCACCGCCACCACCGGTGCCGCCAAGTATGACGTGACACTCACCCGGCAGGACGGCACCAAGACCGAGTTCAAATCCATCCCGTGCAAACCCACCTGGGACACCGCCACCTACCTCCTCTTCAGCGCCCTAGGCACCACGAAGACCGCGTTCTTCATCGACAACGTGAAGCTGGAAGGCTCCCACTAAGCTACAAATCGTCCGCTCAGCAGCCATGAGAAGGCTTGACCGCTGCGGGGCGATGTGGAGGATGGCGGCGCTTTATGAAAACGACCTCGATTCTGTTATTCGCCATGCTTTGCGGTGCCTCGATGATGCCCGCAGCGGAGCCTTCGAAACCTGAGACGAAGAAAGAAGAGATCTCGCCAGCGACGGAGATCATTCTTTTCGACGGCAAATCGCTCAATGACTGGGAGAGCGTGGACATCGGTGCCAGTGGTGCGGTGGAGCTGGAGGGCGGTCTCATGATCATCAATCAGGGAGATAGCATCAGCGGTGCGGTTTATAAAAAGGCAGCCTCTCTGCCGATGACGAACTACGAGATCTCGCTGGAGGCAAAGCGGCTCGAAGGCGTGGACTTCTTCTGCGGGCTGACCTTTCCGGTGGGCAGTGTGAAGACCTGCGCCACGCTGGTGTGCGGTGGCTGGGGCGGCGCGGTGACGGGTATTTCCAACATCGACAATCTCGACGCGAGCGAGAACAGCACGAGCAACTTCGTCCGCTACGAGGACAATAAATGGTATGCGGTGAAGGTGCGTGTGACGCCGGAAAACCTCAGCGTGTGGATCGATGGCAAGCACCTCATCGACCAAGATCTGAAAGATAAAAAAGTCAACGTGCGCCCCGGCCCCATCGAAAGCTACCTGCCACTCTCGTTCACCACGTATGCGACGACGGCGGCCATCCGAAATGTGAAGCTCAAGGTGCTTGAGGAGCCGAAGAAGACTCCATGAGGCTTTCCAGTCTCGGTTGGAGCCTCAGCCTTCTTTTCCTGGCATCCTGCGGCAGTACAAGATCACGCCGCGATGGCGTCACCGAGCCGCTGACGGCCCGTGCAAAGCATCACCTGGCCTCGGAACTGGAGCAAATGGCAGCGGGGTGGGACGGCATGACACGCGGGAAGGCACGCGACCGCCGCCAAGCCGAGGAAAACTATGAGCAGGCACTGGCGGATTTCCTCAAAGCCTGGTCGAAGGCACAGAGTCCGCGTGACTGGCAGAATGGGCAGGAGTTTCAGCGATCTGAGAAGAGCACGCGGTTCGTGGTGGAGCTGGACAAGGCAGATACCAAGCGGCCTAGGGCATCCCCAATCGAATACGATGACTTCATCATGCCACGCAGTGTGGTCCCTCATTCTGAAGATACGGAGGCCGTGCGAGCAGGCGTAGGCGTGCCCATCGTAGGCCGGGTGGAGCGCACGGAGGCGGTGAAGGCGGAAATGCCCTTCCTACCACCGAAAGGCGGCAATGACACGCTGACGGCCACGATGCACTTCACCGCCAAGGCACCCGATGGCTCACGGCGCTGCCACCTGCGCCTGCATGACACCTTGAACACGGATACCGTGGAGGCACCCGGCGGCGAAAGACAGCTCGCGGCTCATTTCACGGCTCCAAAACACCTCGCGCTGTCGAGGCGGGCTTTCGGACTCGTTTCGTTACAGGGCCTGCTGTATCCCGAAAAAGCCCTCGGTGACTGCCAGCTCTACCGCATGGATGCCTATGATCCGAACCGCATCCCGGTCGTGTTTGTCCATGGGCTGATGAGTGATCCCCACATCTGGCTGAACGCGGTGAATGCCATCTGCGCCAATCCCGTGCTGCGCAAAAAATACCAGCTGTGGTATTTCCTTTATCCCACCGCCATGGGCGTGCCGCAGGCGGCGGCGATGCTGCGCCAGTCTCTTGAGGCGGCACAAAATCACTTTGATCCCGATCACAATGATCCCGGCATGCGCCGCATGGTACTGGTGGGTCACAGCATGGGCGGACTACTCAGCCGTATGCAGGTCACGGACAGCGGCAGCCACCTGTGGGACGGCATTTTCCGCAAACCTCCCGCGCAGATGAATGTGAGCGAGGAAGTCCGCGAAAACATGACCGCCGCCCTCTTCGTCAAACCACTGCCGTATATCGAGCGGGTGATCTTCATCGCCACACCGCATCGCGGCAGCACCATCGCCAGCCTGAACATCGTACGCCGCCTCACCTCGCTGATCCGCATCCCGCTCGATTCACTCACCATTGTGAATCAGATCCTCTACGGCAACACGGATGCCCTTTCCCCACAAATTACGAAGTGGGGCGTCTTTTCCTTCGTCAGCATCGGCATGCTTTCGGAGCAGCATCCCTTCCTCAAAGGCCTGGATCAAACGCGGCCCGCCGTCTCCCACCACTCCGTCATTGGGGACCGAGGCCGCCGAGGTCCGCCTGAGCAGTCTGGAGATGGTGTGGTGCCTTATTGGAGTTCGCATCTCGACACCGCGAAGAGCGAGCAGATGGTGCCGCATGGCCACGGCTGCGTGGAGGATCGCGAGGTGGTGCAGGAAGTCGTGCGGCTGCTCAAAGAGCATCTTCGCTCGAAATGACGCAGCCTCACTGCCAGCTCCGCTGATACGAACCGCGTTCGCTTCGAAAGGCGGCCAGCACTTCACCCGCGAGATAAAGTGAACCCGCGATGAGACGTGGGGAATCGTTTCGGGAGGCTTCGAGAGCCGCCGTGAGATTCGGATGGCAGAAAACGGACAGATCAGAGATGCCGAGCATGCTTTTGAGTTCCTCGGCGGTCATCGCACGCGGGGAATCGAAGTGCGTGAAGTGCCACGCTGCGGCCAACGGAGCGAGTTCGTGAAGCACGGCGGTGATGTCTTTGCCTGCCACAGCACCGAAGACGATGGTCGCCTTCTGATTGGGAAATTGCTCGCGCCAGGTTTGGGCAAGCACACGGGCGGCGTCGAGGTTGTGAGCGCCATCAAGGATCACATCGGGGCGAAGGCGCTGAAAGCGGGCGGGCCATTCCACCTGCTTCAAACCGGTTTCGAGGACGCTTGAAGGCAAATCGAGTCCCGCAGCATGCAAAGCCGCGAGAGCAAGTGCGGCGTTCCAGCGTTGATGCGGGCCAGCGAGGCCGAGGGGGAGTTCGCATGGCTCGGTGATGAGCGTGAGCGGCGCGGCTTTTTCGCGGGCGGTGGTGAGGAGGACGTCGAGCGCCTCCTGGTCCTGCGTTTGGGTGACGAAGGGCACGCCGGGCTTGATGATGCCGGCTTTCTCGGAGGCGATCTTCGCGAGCGAATCACCGAGGATCTGCATGTGATCCCAACCGATGGGTGTGATGACGCTGACGACGGGCGTGATGGCGTTCGTGGCATCGAGACGGCCACCGAGGCCGGTTTCGAGCACGATCCATTCGAGGCCGCGCTGCGCAAACCAGTCGAGGGCAAGGGCGAAGGCCAGTTCGAAGAAGGTCGGATGCGGGTCCCAGTCGCGAACGAGATCGCGAAGACGAGCGATACCGCTTTCGATCTCCTCGGGCGAGATCAGGCGCTCGGCATCGCGGATGCGTTCGCCAAAGTGAATGAGGTGCGGCGAGGTGAAGAGGCCGGCGTTGATGCCCGCGACCTTCAAAATGGAATGGATGAAGGCACAGGTGCTGCCTTTGCCGTTTGTGCCAGCCACATGGATGAACTTCATCCCTGCACGCGGCAGGCCGAGCTCGCACAGCAGGCGGTGAACGCCGTCCAGGCCGAGCTTGATGCCGAAAAGCTGCGTGGTGTAGAGCCAGTCGAGCTGCGGTTGAGGAGCTGTCTTCATGCACCGCCGATGGCATAGCCCACACCGCGCACGGTGCGGAAGAGCTTCTTGTCGTAATCTTTATCGATCTTCGCCCGCAGACGCTGGATATAGACCTCCACGAGATTCGTCTCCGGGTCCATGTTGTAACCCCAGACGTGCTCGTAGATTTGCATGCGGCCAAACACGCGGCCGGGACTGCGCATCAAATGTTCCAAAAGCTCGAACTCACGCGTGCTCAGCTCGATCTCGACACCAGCGCGGGTCACTTTACGAGCCAGCAGATCCATGGCGAGGTCCTCCACCCGGATGAGATGGTTTGCCTCGCCCGCTTTCCGCCGTGCCACGGTGCGTAGGCGGGCAGCGAGCTCCTCGACGAAGAAGGGCTTCGTCATGTAATCATCCGCGCCGAGATTCAGGCCCTCGATTTTCTCCGGCAGTGTGGTGCGGGCGGTGAGGAGAATGACGGGAACGGCGTTCCGCTTCTCCCGCAGGCCACGGAGGATGCTTAGCCCATCGCGGCCCGGCACCATGATGTCGAGCACGAGGGCGTCGTAAGGTGTGCTGGTGGCCATTTCCCATGCCTCATCTCCATCGCTCACGGCATCCACCTGGATGCCCTGCTCTTCGAGGCCTTTTTTGGCGAAGGAGAGGAGCTTGGTTTGATCTTCGAGGAGAAGGATGCGCATGGGGCAAGGTTTCGAGTTTCAGGTTTAAAGTTCAAGGCTTAAAGTTTGGCATGATGAAGTCCTTACCGCTCTTTTTTGCCTGCCTGCTCGCCACGTCATGCCGGATGCTGGCGCAGGACTTCGCCGCTGCGGAGGTTTACTCGGTCAAAACCGGCGGCCTGGCCTTTCTCGTAAAGGTGAATGGCAAAATCGTCCGCGAAACCTACTCGAACGGCGGCGGCAAAGACATCCCGCAGAAGATCTATAGCTGCACGAAAGCCTTTTGGAGCCTCACCGCCCTCGTGGCTGCCGAGGAAGGTCTTTTGAAGCTCGACGAGCCGGTGGCGAATACGATCACGGAATGGGCGGCGGACAAAACGAAGAGCCAAATCGTCATCCGCGACCTGTTAAACTTCACCAGCGGCCTCTCGCCGATGCCGGAGCTGCATGACAACGATCACCCGGACCGCACGAGCGCCGCGCTGAAGGCCCGCAGCCTCGCCCAGCCGGGTGACAGGTTCTTCTACGGCCCGGCGAGCCTTCAGGTGTTTCACGAGGTCCTGGCGAAGAAGCTCAAAAAGAAGTCGCCCACTCGGTTTCTCGAACGCGAGGTACTTTCGCCGCTCGGCCTCGGCTCACAACGCTACCTTCCCGATGGCACCGGCGCTCCACTGCTAGCTGCTGGCTGGATGCAAACGGCCCGCCAATGGAGCGCCATGGGACGTGTGATCCTCGAAAAGGGCGAGCCGGTGCTCGACGAGGACGATGGCTTCTTCGCGGAGGCGCTGAAAGGTGGCAAAGCAAACGAAGCCTATGCCTTCGGCTTTTGGAACAACCACGCCGCCGGCTCGAAATCCGGCCGCGAGATCGACGTGGAGACCCTGATGGAGCGGAAACTCATGAGCCAATCCTGGCGGAACATCTGCCTGAGCAAAACCGCCCCTGCTGAACTCGTCGCCTGCATTGGCAGCTACGGCCAGCGGCTTTACGTCGTGCCGTCGAAGAAGCTCGTCATCGTTCGCCTTGGCAAAGGCGGCCAGTTTAAGGATGCGCCGTTCTTGAAGGCGCTGTTTGGCACGAAATAGATCCGCCAAAACGCCACCACACGGCTCTTGCTCATTCTCCAAACCGCCCTAGTCTCGCCGCCCTTATGCTCCGAGCCGGTATCGTCGGCCTACCGAATGTAGGCAAATCCACCCTCTTTAACGCAGTCACCCGCACCCGAAAGGCGGAGGCTGCCAACTATCCCTTCTGCACCATCGAGCCGAACACCGGCGTCGTGACGGTGCCGGATGAGCGCCTCGCGGTGCTCTCGAAACTCTCCGGCTCCTCGAAGCTGATCCCCGCCGCGATTGAATTCGTGGACATCGCAGGCCTCGTGAAGGGCGCCAGCCAGGGTGAAGGTCTCGGCAACAAGTTCCTCAGCCACATCCGCGAGGTGGACGCCATCGTCCACGTCGTGCGCTGCTTTGAAAATGGCGACATCACGCACGTCAGCGGCAGCATCAATCCCGTGGCGGATATCGAAGTGATCAACACCGAGCTCATCCTCGCGGACATGGACGCCATTCAGCGCCGCAAGGACAAGGCCGAGAAGAATGCCAAACGCGGCGAAAAAGAAGCGAAAGCCGAGGTGGCCATCTGTGAGAGGCTGATTCCGCATTTCGACGCCGGAAAACCTGCCGTGACGCTCGAAATGACCGATGACGAGCGCAAGCTGGTGAAGTCCTTTTTCCTGCTCAGCTCGAAGCCCTGCATCTTCGCCTGCAACGTGTCTGAGGACGATCTGGCATCTGCTTCGAACGATCCCGACAACCACCCCTTCGTCGGCAAGGTGCGTGAATATGTGAAGCATGCCCACGAAGCCAGCGCCGTCGTCGTGAGCGCCGCCATCGAGAGTGAGCTGATCGATTTGAGCGAGGAAGAATCCAAAGCCTACCTCGCTGACATCGGCGTGACGGACAGCGGTGTGTCCCGCCTGATCAAAGGCGTGTATGACCTCCTCGGTCTCCAGACTTACCTCACCACGGGTGAGAAAGAAACCCGCGCTTGGACCATCGTGAAAGGCATGAAGGCCCCGCAAGCGGCCGGCGTCATCCATGGCGACTTCGAACGCGGCTTCATCGCCGGTGAAATCGTTCCCTACCATGACCTCGTGGAACTCGGCTCCTACGCCAAGTGCCGTGAGAAAGGCAAACTCCGCATCGAAGGCAAAGAATACGTCATGAAGGACGGCGACGTCGTCGAGTGGCGTTTCAATGTGTGATGCCTATTTTACCTCACCATGCTCGCCGTTTGAGCGAGCACATCGGCGAAGGGAATGCGGTCGAGCAGACCGAAACTGGCATGGCGGCCGAGGCGTTCGCGGCTGGTGGCGGGGCTGGTGAGGCCGCACAGGAAGCGGGCGAGCTGGCGGGAGTTCCTCAAGGAAGGATGCTTCTCACGCAGCAGTTCGTGAATGGCGGCGACGTGCTCGGTGGTGATGGGCGGCGTGGTGGATTGGGGGATTTCGCGGGGTGTATCCATCGCGAGGCCTTTCTCGCGTTCTTTGCAGCTCGTGCAGGTGCCGCAATCGGCGTCCATCGTTTCACCGAAGTAGTTCAAGAGCCACTTCGTGAGGCAGCCGCGATGCTCGGCGAGTTCGAGGACCTGGCGCAGACGCTCGACATCGCGGCGTTCGCGGTCGGCGAAGAGCTGCTGCATCTTTTGCGTGATCTCTTTGGGATCGCGGCGGTGGGCGTCCTCGCTGAGGCGATACTTCTGACGGCTGCCGCTGGGCTTCAGCTCGATGTCGCCGGATTCTTGAAGCCAGGTGAGAGCTTTCATGATGCGGTCGCGAGGCTCTTCGAGCGCGGCGGCGGCTTCGTCGGGGTTGAGCGTGATCCATTTGGTGCCGCGTTTGCCGACAGAGAAAAGACGGCGCAGGAAGGCCTGGCGCTCGGCTTTGTGCCCGGCGAGCACGCGTGGCTCGGGCTGGAGAAAGCGGAACTGATAGCTGGCGTAAAACGTGCCGAGCGGGCGGAGGATGCCATCGAGTTCGAGATTCGTGATGACCGTCTCGATGACGAGCGGGCGAATGTCGGTGGCGTGCGAGAGATCATACATCGACACATCGAATTCGCCGCCGCCGAGCAGGAGATGATCGAGGAGCTGGCGGATGGCCTGCGGCGTGGGGGTATCGCCAAAGGTGAAGTTTTCCAGCACGATGCAGTCATCGGCGCAGGCGAGCATTTCGCAGACGGATGTCTTGCCATCGCGTCCGGCGCGGCCAGTTTCCTGCGAGTAGTTTTCGAGGGTCTTCGGGAGGTTGTAATGATAGACGGCGCGGATGTCCGCTTTGTCGATGCCCATGCCGAAGGCGATGGTGGCCACGATGACATCCGTCTGCCCGCTCATGAAGGCATCCTGCGCGGCGTGCCGATGCTCATCCGCCAAGCCCGCATGGTAGGCGAGGGCATTCAC